>Ga0181399_1000932_pt1 | contig 10550 bp, 3 predicted proteins | sample 22SPOviralmetaG_FD_130128 | JGI IMG/M metagenome (GOLD analysis project Ga0181399, IMG submission 130128) | Marine viral communities from the oligotrophic San Pedro Time Series (SPOT) site, San Pedro Channel, CA, USA - 22 SPOT_SRF_2011-05-21 | ecosystem: Environmental > Aquatic > Marine > Strait...
AGGTGTTCCAGAGGCTTCGGTTGGGTTTGCCATTGCGTTAATCTTGTCAGCAATAGCAGCTTCAGTGTCAGCTTGTGATACACTATCCCACACCCAGCCTTGAGCCATTGCTTCAGTAACATCGGCGTAAGCAACAAAGTCAGATGAGGATTGGTCAGGGGTTAGCCCAACAGTACCATAAGATGACGCAGAGTTGTCACCGTCAACGCCTTCGCAGCGCCAGTGAATTACGTTAATCCCGCCAGATGCAATGTCGTGTTCGCAGGTGGGGATAGTCCAAGTGTAAGTTACGGCCATAATTTTATCCTTCTAGGGCTGTGATGCGAGTTTCAAGGGCATCAATTTTAGTTAGTGCTTCTTGCAGTGCAGCAGTCAGCAGAGGTACGAGTTTGCTCTGGTCAATGCCTTGGTAGTCTGGAACACTGCGGGTTCCCATAACCGCCTCAGTAACTACATTGCCGTCACCATCTGTGACTGCTGGAGTAACTTCATACTCTTCGTCACGCATTGCATCCTTAGTGCCTGTGACTGCCTCTGGGACTACAGCCTGTGCCTCATGTGCAAGGAAGCCATCGACACGAGTGCCGTCTGCGATCCACTCAAAGTTCACTGGGTTCAATGCTTGAACACGGGCAGATGCACCTGTCATTGGCTGTGCGTCAGTCTTTAAGCGGTAATCTGACGATGTGACGTAAGAAGTTGCAGAGCCACTTGTTGATATTCTTCCGACTTCCCCATTATTATTATTAAAGCTAACTAATGTTGCAGAGGCAGTGCCAGCTCTACCAACACGAATTTGCCCTGACCCACGAACAGTAACGCCCGTTTCACCAGCGCCTATTGCAGAAGGTTCGCCAACAAATGTATCGCCAGACAGGTAGAGGTCTTTGAAGCGGTAGCTACTAGAGCCTAAATTTACACCGTCATCTGTGTCAGCACCAGCGTCACGAGGCCGCACTTCCGCACCTCTAAAAGCAAGGCCAACTTTTGCAGAACCACCATCTATTAGTAGGTTTCCATCAGAAGTCCCAATACTCCCCACAGTGGTGCCGTCTTTACGGAACTGCACAATGTCGCCGTCAGATGTTTTGCGGTTGAATGTAGCTGCACGATTTCCATCACGGCTTACACTTAGCAAGCCACCATAAGAACCAGCCGCAAGCGAAATGCCCTCCACATTGCTTTCGGCAGCAAGTATTGTAGTCGTCCCCACCAGCAAGTTACCGCTTGCATCAAGGCGCATGCGTTCATTAGTGCCACCAGTTTGAAAAGTAAGATACCCACTCCCATGACTTGCGGTTAATACACTTGGACCAGCACGAGTAAATTCAATTTCAGCACCAGATGATTTGAGCTTTAAATCGCCTACACTACCCCCGATATGCAGCTTATCACTAGGCGAACTCGTGCCAATCCCAACATTACCGCTGCTGTCGATGCGCATGCGTTCTGTGTCGTTAGTCCAAAAAGTTAACGGCTGATTACCGCCACCTGACCTACCTTGTATTCTTGTAGTTCCACCAATACTGCCAAGATTTAACACATTTACGTCAGAACTATCTGCAATAGTTAGTGTGCCTGCAACGTGCAACTTGCCATCAGGCGAACTTGTGCCAATTCCGACATTACCCGCTGATGAGATGCGCATGCGTTCTGTTAAAGAAGAACCTGTCTGGAAAGTTATTGCATCCGATGTGTTGGCTTTAATAGAGGCTCTATAATTGGAAGCATCCCCAAAGGCTAAAATCCCCTCGTTTGCGTTAGGGACTGCTATATTAAGCTGTGCATCTCCAGATGTGCTTTGGATACGCCCTATAACACCGCTAGTATCTTGCACATCAAGTTTGATAGTAGGATTTGTATTCCCAATCCCAACATTACCGCTGCTGTCGATGCGCATACGTTCTGTGGGAGAGCCAGAGCCAGTTTGAAACCGCATTGACCCATTCTCAGCCTCAAGGTTTAAATTCCCTGCACTTTCAATGGCATTGTTTACACGAATATCGCCCTCAACATGCAGCTTATCACTAGGCGAACTCGTCCCAATTCCCACCGATCCTGACGATGTGATGCGCATACGTTCTGTGCCATCTGTTGAAGAACTAGCACCTGTTGTATTTTTAAATATGTGGTTTTGATATGCACGATAAGTTAAATCATTTCCGTCAGAACTGCCTGTAACTGTTTGATAAGAGTTACCTGTGTTACCTAAAGAAATGTATGGTGTTTTTATATCGTCGCTGGTCAAAGTCCCAGAAATGTCTACACCTGTGGAGCTTGTGTTAAATTTTATTGAGTTATCGTGGTATAAAACAACTTGACCATTAGGTGCGGCACTAATCATATTTTCAGTATGATCTGCGTTTTGAACAACAAAGTTCTCTGCACCAATTCTTAGGTTTCCAGTGCCAACTTCATCTATATCAGAAGATGTACCACTATGGTAAATCTGTAGGTCAGACCCAGCGCCGAATATGGCTTTGTCGTTGTCGCCGAAATATAAATCAGCAGTCGTTTCACCACCGTCAAATGTAATCGTGCCAGTTACGCCAATACCTAAACTCGTAGTCGCCATTTTGACTGCGTTGTCGTAGTAAAGCGTTACTGCGCCGTTTGTCTCAGCTTTGATTTTATACTCATTCAACTGCCCGTTCATAATGGAAACTTCTTCGTTTCCTCCAATGAATAACGGGCCTTCCCCAAGGTCTGTAACATACGAATAAGAGCCGTTATGATTGATGCGTAAATCGTCGCTAGCACCAAAGATCGCTTGGCTACCATCCGCAAACTTAATATCATCGCCCGTAGAAACTGATATGTTAGTGCCGCCGGTCGTGTTGCCGTTTGATAGAATTTCCGCAAGCGTATCAAAAGAGCCAACCTGGCTATCAACATAAGCCTTGATAGACTGTTGCGTTGCTAATGATGTTGCGCTGTTAGATGTCAGATCATCTTCATCAAGAATGTCTGTGACTGTGATTGTACCATCTGACAAACCACCAAACGTAATGTCACCAGTAGCAGTCAAGTTTCTAAAACTAGAAATGTCCTTGTTAACATCAACAACAACTGCCTTGCTAGCCGCAACTGTCCCGGCAATAATGCTGTCGATCGCTTCTAAGTCGTTTTCATTAATATCCGCAGAACCAATAACAAAGCTGCCAGCAGTCACAGATCCTGATGTTGATATGTTGCCGCCAACCGCAAGATCTCCAGGCGGGTTAGTAATATCAATTATTTTTTCATACTTGGCACTGTTTGTGTTAGTTGTAAGCGGCAAAGAACCTGAAGATGTGTGTGCTGAGTTAACAATAAACACATTATTTGTTGTTGTATCCTTCACCAAGTCACGCTCTACATATGCTGTAGATGCAGCCCAATCTCCTCTGAAAGTTCCTATTTCTTGCGTGATCGAAACGTCACCAGAACTGTCGAAGGCAAAGACTTTGTTCGCTCTATCCGCCGCAGAAATTACAAACTCAGATCCAGTAATCACGTTAGTACGAGAAGCTTGGATTGTCCGACCTAACTGTTCATCGTGCTGCTGCACCATAAACGTCAGTTTGTCCAGGCTGTTCTCAAGTGATTGAGCAGGGAACGGATCGTTAGGAACCAGGTCTAGCCCTTGCTCTAAGTCCATCTCGCGCAAAATAACGACTGTTACACCTGACGCCGGTGCAGTGCCAAACACTACGTTGCCGCCCCCGACATCGCCAACACCCGTTACAGTGTAATCGGTTGTAATCGTCTGGACGGTTTCTGTACCGTTGCTGGCTCTCAGAATAACCGCTAGATCGTCCTGGTCAAAAACCTTGAAGCCATACGCAAAAGTTGTGAGCGATCCATTGCCGCTATAACTTGCTCGGTTTGTGCTGCTCGATACCGTCATTATCTACGACCCTCATTTTTTAACTGTTCGACCTGCTCATATGCTTGCCGCATATTTGCATATTCTGGGTTTTCAAGCAACGCCAAGAACCCTGCTTCTATAAATTTCTGGTTTATTTTACGAAGCTCGTTTACTTTTACTTTATCTGGAAGGCCTTGATATTCTCTAGATCCAGTAAGAGCCATGATTGTTTGCCTAAAATCCAATACTCCGAAACCAAGTGTGTCGATGCGAATTTCATTTTTTGCCAGATTTACCAAGTCAGACTGCATGCCGTAGCTAAGTTTGATTTGGCCCATTTTTTGTGGGTTAGTCAAAGGCCACTTGTTTGTTATGCGCTGCAATCGGATCAGCTCTTTTTCATAATCTTCCAGCTCCTCACCGCGCTTTAAGCGCAGGCCTGATATGTTGCTAAACAACGCGGCGCCTGGGTTGGCGGCAAAGCTAAATTCGTCCGATCCTTTTGCGTTGCCTAGTGTATCATAGACAACAGCGTTTAAGTCTCGCTCATCCCGAATGAAGCTGTCCTTGGATTGTAGCGCGCTGATCTCTGTGACATATTCCCGAAACTTCGTCCCCAGGTCGCCCTTCGGCGTCCCGACAATAGCATAGTTTGGCGTCCCGTCTGCAAGTGGGAATGCAAAAGACTCATTTCCATCTTCGTCAATGACAATATTTGTTACATCTTCGATTGTGTAATACTCAATATCCTCTCTAGGCTTGACCCTCGTTGGATCAGCAAGCCGCGCAAACATGCGCTGCAATGAGCTTAGTGGGTTTGGAACGCCAATTGGGCTTGCACTCTCTGCGTAGCTGCGTGAAATCTTGGCCGCATCGTAACCATCCATAAAGGCAGTCACATCAGCAACCCCCTGCAACATAGGCAGCTCTTTGTAGTAATCTATTGTTGATAAGACCGCTGCCTGCAAATAGTTCTGTTGCAACTCAGGATCGTTTGTCATGTTTGCTCTTTGAACAGCGTCAGCCGTAATTGCAAGCAAGCCGCCAACAGGCTCAAACCCTTGAAAGCTTACATACATTAATGGGCCGTTTGGCGCTCCAAAAGGATTATAAAGCGGCATATCCTCTGGGAACCCTTCGCCTTTTAAAACGAAACTATAAGGTTGCCATCCAGGCGGCAGGGCGTCCCGAGACTTTTGATCGCTTGGCATGCCGCCGGTAATACGGCCATCCATTGCGTATTGAGACGTTTGGAACATAACCGCGCTTCCAACAGTGTATCTGCCGGCAGCAAGTTGCTGTGCGCGTGGCCCGTTTTTGCCAAGCAAGTCTGTCAGGGATTTGGTTGGCATGCCTGGGACATATTCCATTGTACGCAGCAACGCATTCGTTGGAGCCGTTACAAATGGCATAATAAATCTGCCTAGTAAGGTGCGTTGCAACTTTCCAGCAACTTCACCAAAAGTCCCCAGATCAGATTGCAAAGTGTCAAACTTTGCCTTGTAATTTAAATCGTCTGCAACTGAGCCTGGGTCAAGCAGCATCATGCCGGCTTCATCCAACGCCTCTTGCTCGCTCATCCCTCTGCGAAGTGCATGCTGATAACGCTTATTTATAGACGTATAAAACTCGCCGCGTTGAGAAATTGTTTTGGTGAACTCATCAGCCGAAAGCAACAGACGGAATGGTATCCGCATCCGTTTGCCCAGCTCATCAAGAGACCTGCCAAAGAAACTGCTGTCAGACCCAGAAGTGGCTGCGTAATTCTCAATGTCTAACTTGCTTGCCCCAGAAGGCATTTCGGTTCGCCAAGCAATTGACGCCGCCTTCATTGCGTCACCCCAAGAATCCGACCATCCTTTCAGGCGAAGAAGAGCGTCTTCCATGTAAACTTGATCTTCACTGATGGGCATGTACGCCTCGCCAAAAGGCTTGCGCGCTGCTCGGACAACACTGCCATACATTCCAGCCATAACTTCAGTTGGTAGCTGGAACAACATGAAAGAAGTAGTGCCAATTACGTTTTTCATTTGCGTGGCTGGTGATGACAGCAAGCCGGCCAAGTAAGCCTCATGCACCATCTGTTTTGTTTTTGCGTACTTACCAACATTGGCAACCTGGTTGACGCCCTGCAAACCATTTTCTTTTGCAGATTTTAATAAAGCAGAAGCCAATGCGTCTGTAGCCCCAGCGGCTCCACTTTCAGAAAGCAGCCTTGTGGCCTCTTCTCCAAAGCGAGTTGCGTCCAACTCCCCATCAACTCGGATTTGAAATGATTGCAATGCCCGAGCTGCTTCTGTCTGAGCGCCCTTGAGCTGCAACTGAATGCCGCTGTGAATGGCAAGCTGCCTGCGGAAGCGAAGCCTGTCTGCGTCTGTGCCTTGGCCTGTTTTGATTAGCGTTGCCAGCTCTTCAAGTTTCGTCGCACTTCTTACAAGAAGCTCCCGAGATGCAACAAACATCTCTGCGGTCATGCCGCCTTCGCCTATTCTGCGAGTGAGAAGGCTGCGCGTCAGGCCAATCTCATCAGCAACCAGCCCCGCAGCCGCTCTGGCTGTTTCCTTATTAGAGACAGTGCCTCGGGTTATAGTGGCTGTCTCGCCCTTAAAGTTATCACCAATTGCTGTAATTACAGCCAAGACATCATCAGAAGTGTCAATGTAATCAAAGTTAAAATCACCGCCGTCTTGCAGGGATTTTATGTTGTTCTTTTTTACATCAAGGCGACTTAGAACTGCTTGGGCGACCTCATCAGAAGCAGTGCCTGTTTCAGGCTTAAATCCTCTAACCTCTGCGTTAAGAGCTTTTTGTGCGTCTTTCCTAACATTAGTCGCGGCCAGCTCTGCCTCGGCAGCGTCATCAGCCAAAGCAGTTTGCGCGTCTTGCAGCACATCTGTCGGCGCCTCTTCGCCAATACCAGGCGCCTTGAGGCCTCGCTCTTCAAACTTTGCCACGCCTTCTGGGCTAAGAACCTGGCCGGCAAGAGCGCGCTTAGTTGCGCTTTCCGAAAAAGCACCTTGATCTGGAACTAAACCCACCTCTTGCGGAGTCGGCATGCGAGGGGCAACAGTCGGATCAAATGCAGGCGTAGCCGCAATTTCGTCAGGCGTCATCACGCGCGCAGCTTCAGGGCCGACAGGCTTGGGCTTAGGGGGCGCAGGCCGCACACTTGGTTCAAGCTTGTTCAGAAGCTCAAACAGTTTGCCAACTCCTGCGACCTGCACACCTTCTTGCTCTGGGCCTTGGGCAAACTCAGTTGGCTGACCAACCGCAGTGATGCGCTGCTTGGCTTCTTGCTCTTGTGCCACTTTGTTTGGATCAAATGCCATTTATTATTCTCCTAGCCGAGCCAGCTCTGCGTCTTGCGCCGCAACCGCTTCATCGTAGTCCGTAAACCTTGGCACATCAGTGGCTCCTCCAAAATAGTTTGGATCGTACACAAAGAATATTACATCAGGTTCGCCATTGTTGAAATCATTAAATGTGTCTTTGTTCCAGCCTGGAGGGGCGAACTCATCATTCCAAGGCAACCTTGCAACAGGCTTAAAGCCAGCGGCTTCGTATATGCCAGGCAAGAATGTGTCGAATGCGTCAAGCTTGCGACCCCCAGCTTCTACTGCGGCTTGTATCATTGAATAACCAACGCTGCCGGTCTCGTTCGCAGATTGGAACACTGCCACAATGTCTCCGTCTGGCTTGATTGCAAAGCCGCTTCCATTTTCGGTTCTGAATAACCGAGCGTTGGAAAGCTCTTCAGAAGATTTAATTTCAACTTGCGCCGCAAATTCATGTGCAGACATGGCCTTAGTCATATCTGCATTAAATGTGTCCGCTGTTTCTACAGCGGAAACTTCATTTATTTTTGGCAATGATATATTAGACTCTTGATACAGTCGCTGTGTAAGTGGATCAGGATCTAAGCTTAAAAGCCCAGTTCCCTCAGACCCTGCTCCGCTTTCTCTGGTGTAAGGCCCGGATGCTTCGCTATCAAGGCCTGAACCTCTGCGCTGCGATCGTATGGTGCGCTTGGGGTTGCTGATGCTTCTGAACCCTGTGAGGACGCTTTCGCCTGCCGATTCATTTGCAACTTGAGCTTCATCGCCTGCTCGAACTCCTGATCGTAATCCACTTGATATTCCCTCCGCTGCTTCAGAAAATGACCCTGGGCGAGAAACTACGCCTAAGTCAGTAAATAAGTTTTGCTCATAGAACCACAGGACTGCCTGGGCGTCCTGCTCAGATAGGCCGTCACCGCCAAGCTTGTCAATCAACCTTGACGTAAATTCTTCCATGCGTCTGCGCTCAGACTGGTTGCGAGGGCCACCTGTGATAGAACCATCAGGATTTCGCATGTTGCCAAAGTGTCTGTTGTAGGAACGGGCAAACCACATGTCTTTTGTAGTGCCTTGGTAGCCGTTAATATTTAGTGAGAACCGGCCTGTCTTGTCGCCTAAAATCATGGCGCCTAAATGCAGGCTGTCTTTCCCACCACTAAGTCCACTAGGGCCACCGCCAAGTCCTGCGGCTTTGCGCAAGTCTGTCATTTCTTTTAATGTGTGAGAAGAAAGCCACCAATCAGCAAATCCTTCTGGGCCTTTAGTCTCAATCAAATGGGCAATAACTTTCATGCCAGAAGCAACAGACTTTTGCTTCATTCCCCATCCAGCGCCAGATATGCCCTCAGTAACAGCTCCAGGCTGCGGCGGATCTACTGGGACTTTTCCCGTTTTCAAGAACTGCAAAAACGCTGCCGTTGCTGCTTTTGTGTTATTATTGACCTTGTTGCCAATTGATGTAGGCGCAGCAAACGCCGACCAAATTACACGCAGTGTTTCGTCATTTGCCAAAGCCTCAAGGCCTGGAGTCTGCGCCAGTGTCTCAAATGTTTTCTTAACATCCGCATCATACCACCCGCGACCGCTTGTGGCCTGCTCCATTTGGTAAGCGACTTCTTCTGCCGCAGCAGTTACCGCTAAATCAAAATCCTCTTCTACATTTGGATCTAGCTGCCGGCCATGAATCTCAACGTGCTTCTCTTCAAAAAACTGAACAAGGTCTTCAACTTTTGGCTTAGACCCGCCTCTGGCTTGAGCAATTTCCGAAACTCGGTTTACTGCGCTGGCGTTTTGCTCACCGCCCTCTCTGGCCGCAACGTAAAATGCAGCATCAGGAGTTTGCGGCGCAACCAGCCTGCCAGCCGCGGCAAGGCCGCGATCTACTATAGGCCCAACAGGGTTGCTAAACATTGTCGAGCCTTCTTGCGCTATGCGCTGCTCGGCCTGTGCGCCTGCGCGCATTAGTGGGCCTTCTAACTTTTTAACTCCTGCCTTTACAAGCTTGCCAAGAGGAATGCCAACGCCGGTCATTTCGGCCAAACCTGCTAGCATGACAGCCATGCCCATCGCACGCCCTGCTAAAGAACCTTCTGGGCCAAAGTTCTGCTGGTACATCTGATAACCTTCTTGGATGTCCATTATGCCCAAGGTAGTAAAATCAGCAACGCCGACTTCTAGCGGGTTGCCTGTGCCGAACAGGGCGCTCGAAAGAACACCTGCTTCGCTTTGCAGTCTAGGCATTGCTGCCTTTATTTCTTCCTCAATAGTGCGAGGATCAGCTCCTGTTGCCTCTAACTCGCTGCGCAAACTTTCAACTGCAAGCCCAACTGCAAAATCTGAAACAGCCGCGCTGCCGCTTTCTCTTATCGTTGGGTCATATTCGCCTATAAGAGAGCCACCTTCTGACACAATCTTTGTCACTTCTTCTTCTGACAAGGGTTCTGTGCGACCACTCGGCTCTGCTTGCGGCCCCATAAGACCGGCGGCTTCTACAACGTCAGGTGTGTAGCCGGCAGCGTCAAAGTCTTCCATAGTTGGCATGGCGCCGGTGGCTGCTTTGCGCTCATTGGCAAAAGAAACAGCGCCCTCTATTGGAGCAGATTCCGTTGTCGGAGCCACAAGAGAAGCAGGAGCTGTCTCCATAACCTCTGGCTGCAACGCTGGGTAGTAGCTCTGAAACTCAGGTGTCTCAGGGCCAAACTCCATCCCCTCAATCAGTATGGATCTTGGAGGGTCTACCGTTTCGCCCTCTTCACCAATCTTTATGTACCCGCCTTGAGACATGGGCAGAAGGATGTCGTGGGTATTAGTCTCGGTGTTAAAGACGCTTTTCTTGTTCTTTTCAATAGCAGGGTTGATGCCAGCCTCGGAAATAAGGTTGGCCTCAAGGTATTTGTCCATTTCGTAGTCGGTGTCGTTTCCTAATAGATCTGCCATTAGAACAATCCCTGATTTGCGTATCTAGCTCTTAAAATTGATTTGAAGACGGAATAAGAGTTTCTACTTCTAGCCTGGTCGTCTGCGTTCAAATCGTTGTACCAAGCATCTAATGAGCCGAAAGGATCAGATATGTCTACAGTAAACCCAGGCAAATCTCTTGATCTGCTTTCAACGAAATCCACATACTCAGATCTTAACTCTTCCCTATAGATAGCGTCAAACTCATCTCTTTTTTCCATAGCAAACTGACGAATTTCCGCTAGCGTCATAGGGTTGCCTTCTGACTCTCTGCGGCTAAACTCATCTCTTAAAGCAAAGTCAGCTTGCTCAAAAGCTGCTTTGGATGCTTGGGCAAGCCTGTCATCTTTTCCAATTGCCATTTGGGCATTATAACGGAAATGCCGCGAAAGCAGCCCTGAACCTAC
>Ga0181399_1000934_pt1 | contig 10541 bp, 24 predicted proteins | sample 22SPOviralmetaG_FD_130128 | JGI IMG/M metagenome (GOLD analysis project Ga0181399, IMG submission 130128) | Marine viral communities from the oligotrophic San Pedro Time Series (SPOT) site, San Pedro Channel, CA, USA - 22 SPOT_SRF_2011-05-21 | ecosystem: Environmental > Aquatic > Marine > Strait...
TATGAATCCACTTCAATATCATCCCCAGCAGGGTATTGTGCTATTAAAGGTGCTACAATTAACTTAACTCGCTATATGGCTTCATATTACGGTAAACAAAACATCAACTTTAATTGTGTATCTCCAGGTGGGATTTTAGATAACCAAGATAAAATGTTTATTCAAAACTATAATGATAAATGTCCAATGGGAAGGATGGGTAACCCAGATGATATAGCACCTACAGTGTCATTTTTATTATCAAATAAAGCTAAATATATAACTGGTCAAAATATCGCTGTAGATGGTGGTTGGACCTCAATTTAATACTAATGGATAAAATAACGTTTTGCATACCAAGTAAATCAAATTTACGCTACTTAAAAACTTGTATACCTTCTATTAGAAATAATTCATATAGAAAGGACCATGATATTATTGTATTTGTTGACTCAGACGAAGATGGTACAGTTGAATGGTTAGAACAGGTTAAAGAACAATACAATTTAACATATTATGTAAACCCAGATTTAGGTAAAAGATTATTTGGGATTGGTAAAGCATATGATTATTGTATAGAGCATTCAACAACGGATATATTCATGATTTTTCATGCTGATATGATGTTGGGTATTAACGCTGATTTAAACGCATTTAAACACTTAAAAAATAATACAGTTGTATGTTCAACACGAGTTGAACCACCAATTCATCCTAACGCAGGTGAGAAAATACTACAACATTTTGGGATGTGGCCTGAAGAATTTAAATCAAAAGAATTTAATGAATTTGTAGAATTACAACTTAATAATGATAAGGTGACTGAAGGTATATTTGCACCTTGGATGATGTATAAAGATGAATTCCTAAAAATAGGTGGGCATGATTCTAGATTACACTCAGCTAGAGAAGACTCAGATGTATTTAATCGTTTATTATTAGGTGGATTTGAGTTTATTCAACCATGGAATAGTTTAGTTTACCATTTAACAGGTAGAGGAGGACAATTCCAACATGGTAAAGTAACTCAGGATGAAACACAAAAAAGTGATGAATGGAGACGATTAATGAATAACTCAACAAGAGAATTTATTAGAAAATGGAAATCCACAGTTAAACATACTCCTTTAATGAAACCAATAGTATCCCCAATTTATAATATTGGTATTCAAATAGTGAATAGTAATGAAAATTTATTAGAAGCGCTGGAGCCTTGGGGACATAATATTTATATTGACTTAGATTATGGTAATTATATATATAAAGAACAAGCTAATACCGAAGACAATTTAGTATTGAAAATTTCTCCTATTGATGAAAAACCAAAAAATGATATAGTTATAAGAATAGATGGTAAAACATTTACTCAACAAGATTATTTATATTTACAAGAAATAGGTAACATTGTTTCTAAAAGTGGTGAAATAGGAAAATTTAAAGTTGGGAATTTATTTGTAGAAATCAATAAGATTGAGGAAATACAATCAAATCTTATTCAATGTTAATAAATTATGAAATTGAAAATGATAGAATGCCCCAAATGTGGGGCTGATATGCCAGAATTGAGGTTAACTCAATATGGTTATAATTTTTGTGTGGATTGTTCTACAGTAGGTGCTAAAAAAGGAGTATCTGTTGTAAGAGGTACAGGAGATCACACTTGGAATGAGATAGAAATAGTAGAAGAAAAAGATTACATTGCGGAAACTGATTGGAGGGATGAACTTGATGATGATGAGCATGTAGTTGAATTAGGAATTGAATAGTTATGCCCAAACCAAAACCACTAAGTAAAGAACAGATTGTAGCGGCTCAAGGAAAAACGAAATCCAATATGGGTGCTGCCAGATATTTACACGTTTCTTATACTCACTACAAAAAATACGCTAAAATGTATAAATTGTTTGAGAGTCATAAAAACCAAAGTGGTAAAGGCATACCAAAGTTTTTAAAAAATAGCGGTAAAGAACCTGCTCTTTTGGATATAGTTGAAGGAAGAGTTGATGCTTCTCATTTTACCCCTCAAAAACTTAAGTATCGTTTAATAGAGGAGGGATATTTATTAGAAGAATGTTCAATATGTAGTTTCAAAGAACGTAGGGTACTTGATTATAAAATGCCCCTGCTGTTACATTTTAAAGACAATAATAAATCTAATTACACTAGAGATAATATTGAGTTATTATGTTATAATCACTACTTTTGTATGGTTGGAGATGTGTTTACGGAAAAAGATGAAAAACAAATAGAATCACATCAACAACACAATGGCACTACAGAAGCAGTGAATTGGGAATTAGATGAGTATGACATTCAAAGGTTTAAAGAATTAGGCCTTATGGATGAAAAAGACGAAGATGATGCTCACCAATATATCTCTAGAATATGAAAAAGATAAAACTTTTAAATAAAAAACATCATAGAGTGACTAGAGACTATGATAAACAAAAATCTAAGCATCTAGAGAAACTAACAGATAAGATGCTTAAGAATGATGATAAGGCTCAACAGCTAAAGTCAAAACCCATTAGTGGTGATTTCCTTAAAAACTTTTAATATGAAAATTCGCAAAGTATCTTTTGACACTGAGGAAGAAATGGAAGAAGTTATTACAGCTGATAACTATGAATTTAGTAAATATATAGTTGATCAAGCATTTTACCACCTAACTTCATCAGAATCAGAAATATCAATATTAGAAATTGAAACAGTAGACACTAATACAACTTTTGATATAGTTTTAGAGCCTGAACACATGGTAGAAACTTTAGAATCAAATCTACCAGTGATGGAAAAACATGAAGATTACGAAACGTGTAAGAAGATTGTTGATTCCATTGACTTTTTAAAGTCACTAAGTTAAACCAAAATTTAATATATGAAAAAGACAAGTAAATTAGTTTTACTTACATCTTTTATCTCAATCCTTTCTGCTTTTGCTGCTTCCCCAATGATGGATACATCAAAAGTAATTCTGGCCTCTGAGATGAAAGAAACCCCTACTAAGTTACCATTTGAAGAAAAAATAGTAACTAACTTTCAAAACCTAAATAAGGATTTTTTAAGAGCAATAGCTAGAAAAGAATCATCTAATAATTATACTATTGTTAATAAATGGGGCTACATGGGAAAGTATCAATTTGGAAGAACAACTTTAGATGCATTAGGATACTCCCACATTTCCAACAAAGAATTTTTATCAACTCCTTTAGTACAAGAAGAAGCTATGATGAAACTTTTACAATCTAACAAATACATTCTTAGAAGAGAAATTAGAAAATATAGTGGAACTGCTATAAATGGAGTGTATATTACAGAGTCAGGTTTGTTAGCTGCAGCACATTTAGCAGGCCCAGGCAATGTAAAATTATTTTTAAGAGATAATATTAATGTTAAAGATGGTTTGGGAACAAGTTTAGTTGATTATTTAGATATTTTTAGTAATTATAAAGTTAAAATATAATATTTATTATTAAAAATAGATTATGGCTAAATTAGTTGTAGGTAATTATGTTGGTAAACCTAGAAAAAAAAGACCAGGCGTTCACGCTAAGTCTAAATCATCAAAATTAAAAAATGGTAGAAATTATGTTAAACAGTATAAAGGACAAGGTAGATAGTATGAATATAACCCCCATGAAACTATTTAATAACATGACTGATGAAGATTTTTATTTTCTTCATGAAGAAGGACAGTTGAAAAGTTTTTGTGATGCCTTATCTTTAGACTTACATAGAAAAGACGAACCAGATATAACTTTCACAGCATAAACCTAAAGAAAAACATAGAGTCGCTTGGAAAAGCGGCTCTTTTTTCATATATTTACCCCATATTAATAGTTAAAAATAAAGGTCATGAAATCATTTAATGATTTAAAATTTGAATTACACCCTGTTACTAAAAAGGGTATTAGATCAACAATCGAACTTAAACCCAATGTATTCATCTCAGTTGTAGCAGGTGAAGGTTTCTACAGCACATCTAAAAAAGGTGTTAGAGCAGAGTGTTTAAAAGTTGAAGATGCTTCTACATTTGAAGTTGGTATTATAGATGAAAACCTACCTAAAGACGAACAAGAATGGGATGTTATTGGATGGCAAACGAGAGATGATATTAACAAATTAATGATTGATAATAGTTAAAAATAAATTTATGTCAAATTTACTTAATCAAGAAGTATTAGAATATTGGTTTGCAGTTGGTGTAGACAAAGGTTTAACTGAAAGTGAAGCTATAGGTTTTGCTGAAGATATAGTTGAAAATGAAGGTTATCCACCTCAACTAATGTATAGATAGTATGGCACTTTGGGAATTTTCAGCACCTAATAAGCATGGAATGTTAAGAACTAGAATAGTTCATGCTAAAGGTAGTTTAACTACTACCCCTAAATTTGGATCCCCTCAAATTGTAAGGAGATTTAAGTATAAGTATACTCACCCTATTTATCCACCTATGATTTGGAAACATGAGGGTAAAACATATTTAATGCCCAAGTGGAAAGAGGTAATGGAGGGTACTACACTTGATGATATAGAATGGGTTAAACCTAAACCTAAAGTTGCAGTTAAACAAGAACCTATTGTAATTACTTCTGCTAGTTCATCTAGTGATAAAACTTATACCACAACATATTACCCCGATTCAGGTAAGTTCTGGTGTGATTGCCCTGGAATGTGGAGAAGTGGGGGTAATTGTAAGCATGTGAAACAAATGAGAAAAGAAAATAAATAAAGGTTATATGTTAGAACTACAAGAGTTTATAGACAAAATGCGTGCTACAAGTAGTGGTAATGAAAAAGTTCAAATAATAAAGGATGCTGACCCCTTTATCCATAAAATATTAGAATACACTTACAATCCATTCAAACAATATTATGTTACAGGTAAAACTTGTATTAAAAATAGCCATTTAAAAGCTAAAAAAGTCAAAAATGTATTTGAGGTATTAAATAAGCTAAATCAAAGAGTTGTAACAGGCCATGATGCAATAGCATTAGTAAATGGTTGTGGTAATGAATTAATTTATAAGATTATTGATAAAGATTTAGGCATTAGAGCTGGTGATTCAATAATCAATAAAGCAATACCAGGATTAATACCTACATTTAAAGTTGCATTAGCTAAAGAATATGATGGTAAGTGTGATTGGAATGATAGTTGGTATGCTTCAAGAAAATTAGATGGTGTTAGATGTTTAGCAGTAGTTAATTATGAAGGTGAATGTACACTTTATTCTAGAATGGGTAAAGAATTAACTACACTAAATAAAGTTAAAGAAGCTATTGAAGCAACAGGTATTATTAATACTGTATTTGATGGTGAAATTTGTTTAATTGATGAGAATGGAAATGAAGATTTTCAAGGTGTAATGAAACAATTAAGACGTAAAGATCATCAAATTGAAAATCCTGCTTATATGATTTTTGATATGCTTCACAAACCTAATTTTGATAATCAAAAAGGTGGTCCTATATTAAGTGAAAGGTTAGGAGCGCTAAGAGGATTTTTAACAGGTAGACACATTACAACTAATATTTTACGTTATACAGAACAATTCCAAATAACAGGTGATGACCATTTATCAACTTGGAGTAAAATGTCAGCGGATAAAAATTGGGAAGGATTTATGTTACGTAAAGATGTTAGTTATGAAGGCAAACGTACTAAAAACTTACTTAAAGTAAAGAAATTTTATGATGCTGAATATGTTGTCGTTGATTATGATAATGATGATCATGAAGTAGTTAGAGATGGTAAATCAGAAACAATTAAAATGCTAGCTCAAGTATGGATTGAACATAAAGGACATAAAGTAAAAGTTGGTAGTGGTTGGAGCCAAGATCAACGTTTACAATATATGGATGGTTCAATTGTAGGTAAAGTAATTACTGTTCAGTATTTTGAAGAAACTAAAAATGATAAAGGTGGAATTAGTTTAAGGTTCCCAACTGTAAAAGTTGTTCATGGTGATGAACGATCTATGTAGTTAGATTTGTTTACCTAAGATATCATTCGTATATTTACCCCATAATAATAAAAATTATGAGCAGAGGCAGACCGAGTGAGAATGTAGAAAGATTAGATAAATGGACATTAGATACTACTGATTATGATGGTTCAAAATCAATAATTAAATTTGATAGATCTAAATCATCTAAAGGCCCATATTCAATCGAACACATACCAACTAAAGGATATAGACATCCAAAACCAGATATTGATCAAAGAATGTATGGTAAGTCTCCTGTTGTAATGGTATTTAAATCATCAAATCGTTCAAACGCTAAAACTAAAATGAAGGTATTTAATAAAAATGTTGACTATGTTATTAGCGCTAAAAAATTACCAGGTGTACCTGAAACAGCAGAAATAGTAGAACTTGCAGTTGGTAAATCATTTATTGACAAATATAAACAAAAGTATAATTTAATTTAATTTTTATATATTTATAACAAAATATTAATCAAACAAATTTAAAATGTTAGAAATTATAGGTCTTGTAGTAGTATTAGCAGTAATAGGAGCTGCCGTTTATTATTTTAGTTTTTATAAAAAAGGAAAAATTAATGATAGAGATGGGGACTTCATTCCTGATGAAATTGAGGATGCAGTTGAAGATGTTAAAAAAACAGTTAAAGAAGTAAAACGCAGAGCCAAAAACGTTAAAAAAGAAATCAAAGACGTAGTTGAACAAACTAAAGATGTAGTTGATGCCGCAAAAGGTAAAAAACGTAGAGGTAGAAAACCAAAATCCAAAAAATAATGAGCAAATATAATTTAATAGACATTTACGAGCAATATCAAATTGGTTCAGGTTGGACTAATGATTTTGATTATGATGGGATGTTAAAGACCGGTTTAGGAACTAGTATTGATACTCCTATTGAAGTATTAAAGAAAATGTCTGATGACTTTGAAGATGTTAATTATCATAGGGAAAATAGCCATTTACAATACGCTATTGATGCACTAGAAATTGGAGATATGAAGGAAGCTGAAAGTAGATTGAATGATTTCCATGCTGAAATTAAACAAACTATTAAAGACCAAGGTATGGATATTGAACCAACAGTAGGTAAATTTATGGCTTCTAAAATGGAAGAAGGAGAAAAAAAGGAATTACCTAAATCAATTGCTGATAAAGAAAGAGCAGAAATTGAAAAAGATGCTAAGAAAGCATCAGGTATGATGAAAGAAGATGATGTTGAAGAAGTAACTTCACGTGATGGTTCTCGTATTGAAGGTTTACTTAGTATTCCCTTAAAAGCTAAATTCTTAGAAGCATTTCAAGATTTATATTTTGATTTAGTTGAAGAAGATCCATTCATGGCTGAAGATGTAGTTGATCATTTAGGTATTGAAATGTTAAAACATTTAGATGCTATTCAATCTCAAGGTGATAAATTAGCTGGTGTAAACACAGATGATGATTTTGAAAGAGAGCAAAGAATGCAAATGGGCATGAGAGAAGAAGATTCAGTTGATGAAGCAATATTTGGCCCTGTTAAATTTCTTAAATCTAAAGGCATTGATGATGATGTAATTAAAGATTTTATGAAAATGCACTCTAAAGATATCGTAGGTGCTAGTGAAGATGAAATCATGGACGAATTTGAACAATTTAGATCAGTAAACTATGATTATGTAGATGAAAATCTAAAAGAACACTTTGGCCGTTTCATGAAAGATTATCAATAAAATAAATTAAAATAAATTAAAGATAATGCGGTAGCTATTTGGCTACCGCATTTTTTTTTCATATATTCCCATATATGAGATTTCCAAGAGGTAAATACAAAGGTAGATTAATATCCGAAGTTCAACAATATGATCCTAGTTATATTCGTTGGTGTAAAGAAAATACACCATGGATGTTAAAAGCTGTTACTCCTAAAGTAAATGAATCAGAACAAGAGTTTGCTAATGAATATAAAGAGCAACAACAACTAACAGCATATTTAAGAAATAACCCTGCCACCTGGGAAGAAGCTTTCGGTGATTAGTTTGGCTACTCAAGATATCATTCGTATATTTACGGCGTAATTAAAAATAAAGGTTATGTTTAAAAAATATAAAAATACAATTGATTCAGTTACGTCGTTTTTAATTATAGCAGGTATATTTTACTTGTTATATTTCACATTATGGGTTGTTTGCCCATGCTAAATAAAGACTTCCATGAAAACACTTGGCTACCCAAAATATCATTCGTATATTTACAACGTAAATAAGATTAATAATTAATAATTAAAAATAAAGGTTATGTTTATTCAAATTCAAAACACAAAATTAAATAAAAACAATCAATTTAGAGTTCAAACTATGCCCGCTGGTGTTAAAGAAATTAAAGCTAGAGGCTGGAATTTGAGTGATTGTTCATTTAAAGAATTAGCTAAAGAGTTAGTTAATAATTCATATAAAGATCTAGATGGTCGCAATAATAAAAAAGGTAAACAATTTTTAAATCGTGCTAATAAAACTCATAGAGTAGTAAATATTTAATCATGGATAAGGAAATTATTTACAAAAAATTAAATGAGGTACTTGATCTTATAGAAAGCAGAAGGGTATATGATGCTCAAACTCAATTAGAAGGATTATTAAACGAAATTAAATACGGAATTTATGATAAATAAAATACATAGAGAAAACCCAGTTACACATTGTTACACTAAAGGTAAACAATACCTAAAGGAAGGTGATAATGATAAAGCTAGAGACTATTTTGATATGGGAATAGCTATGGTTGCTTCCAAAAGAAAAGATGGTTGGGAAGTAGATGATATTTTAGAAGGAACTAAAGTCGAAACTTGGTTGATGAGATTTTGGGTTAAGTTGGAAAATAATAATTTGATGTTGTAATGGATTTTAGTATAATGTTATTAGCAGATGGGTTTCTAATTGGATTCACCCATTACCCTAAAGGGGAAGAAATTGAAGGAGAAGAAGATTGGACTGAGTTTAATCTTTATTTAGGTTTAGTTCGTTTAACTTGGAGATGGTTTTAAGATGAGTAGAATAGAAGATTTAGTTTATAGTGCTATGGAGCATGGTAGAAGAGATATGTTATTACAAAGGGTGAATGAACTTAAAAAACATTCCCCAAATAGACCTTTAAGTGAGGTGTATGATGAAGCATATAGAGAGGTAATGCATACATCATGAGTGAAAAAACAGGTAATATAGTTAAACTAGAATATGAGTTTGACACTGCCAGAAACTTAGAGGTGTACATGCCTGGTTTAAAAAGGTGGCATAGAGTCACAAGCCGTGAATTTAGATCATTTAATGGTCAAAGGAGAATATCAGGTCAAGAATATATTGGTCCCGTTTATTTATATGGTACTAACAAATCAGCCGACACTAATCAATATGAATTAGGTAAGATTGTTGAGCATAAGTTTAAAAGTATAAGACGTCCAGGAGAATGAAATATAATGAATTACTTATTGGAATAGGAATGTTTGTAATGGCTCACATTCTTGCTTTCTTTCAATTAAACGGTCAGTTTATTTGGAAATGGTTTGGAAAGAATGAAGTTTTAGTAGCAGCATTTGGATTTATCATTTCCTTTTTTTATATTTGGGGGACAAAATACACTGTAAATGGGTTTGAAGGTTTATTATGGCCCGCTCGTTTTATTGGTTTTGGTATTGGAATGGTAATTTATGCTATTGCTGTTAGTTATTATTTTAATGAAGGTATTAGTTTAAAAACAGCTATTAGTTTATTACTAAGTATAGTATTAATTGCTATTCAAACTTTATGGAAAAATTAATATATGAAAGCAGGTAAGATTTGGGGTGAAACTAAAATGATACACAAAAATGGTGTATTAGAATTTCATAGAATTGAGTTTAAATCAGGATATAAATGTTCTGAACATGAACATAAATTCAAATGGAATGGTTTTTACGTTGAATCAGGTAAAATGTTAGTTCGTGTTTGGCAAGATGATCAAGGTTTAGTTGATGAAACAATATTAGAAGCAGGTGATTTTACAACTGTAAAACCAAGTAAATTTCATCAATTTGAAGGACTAGAAGATGGAGTTGCATTTGAATTATATTGGGCTGAATTTAACCATGATGATATTAATCGTAGAACAAGTGGGAAAAAAGTATGAATAGACTAGATGAACAATATAGAGGGCTATTAGCTGAAGTACTCCATAATGGTACTGAAAAAGATGATCGCACAGGTACAGGTACATTATCTAGATTTGGTATGTCTATTAGGCATAGAATGAGTGATGGTTTTCCTATTTTAACTACCAAACGAATGCCATTAAAAACAATAGCAACTGAGTTAAAGTGGTTTCTAAAGGGTGATACTAATATAAAATATTTACTAGACAATAATTGTCATATTTGGGATGGGGATGCTTATAAACAATATCAAAGAGCATGTTTATGGGAATTAGAAAGAGATGAAATGACCTATGATGAATTCATTAAACGAATGAAAACTGATGAACCATTTGCTCAAGTTTGGGGTGGTTTAGGTCCCATTTATGGTAAACAATGGAGAAAATGGAATAGAATGAGACCATTGGATGAA
>Ga0181399_1000940_pt1 | contig 10503 bp, 6 predicted proteins | sample 22SPOviralmetaG_FD_130128 | JGI IMG/M metagenome (GOLD analysis project Ga0181399, IMG submission 130128) | Marine viral communities from the oligotrophic San Pedro Time Series (SPOT) site, San Pedro Channel, CA, USA - 22 SPOT_SRF_2011-05-21 | ecosystem: Environmental > Aquatic > Marine > Strait...
ACACGCTTCACACTTGTCGCGCCCCAACTCGTTCTGGTACTGCCGGCGCTCGCACCGCGAGCACAGGGCGGCCCCCTTTTCACCATAAAAACCATAGTTGCAGACGCAGTCTTCAATCGTCGTCGACCCCTGCGACCGCGTCGTCTTGTGCTGTGGACACTGTATGCATTCATCTCCAGAGAGGAATTGCTTGTATTTACCCACCTGACACGCAGTGCACCCGTTTTCCCCATGCTTTATGTATCCCTCCTCGCACATACAACTCGTCTCACTGTTACTACCAACGCTCGCAGTGGTCTTTCTCGGTGGGCACGGCGTGCAAAAAGGATTCGCACCACCGCTTTCGCGATAGTATCCCTTCTTACATTTTTGTTGTGATCCCTGGCCATCAAAACACCCGAGAATTTCAAAACCACCCGATGGCATATCACAAGATTCGCACGTTATCGCACCGCGCGTGTCGGAATAATTGTAGCCGTCGACGCAGTTCTGGCACCGTTTCAGTCCGGCGTCCCAGTACTCCCCCGGCACGCAGCACTCTTTGCCGCATTTTTTCTGGCGCGGGCGCAGGTACTGTGTGGCTTGGTAGGTTTGCACGGTGGTGTTCGTGGCGTTGGGTGTGGTTTCAGGGCAAACGGTGGCACGCGGGCCGGTTGAAAGTTGTGTATTGTTACACGATTGACAGCCCTCGTTCTCGTGGTCTTGAATCTCTGAAAATTTTCCTTGTTCGCATTTTTCGCATTTATCATCGGCATTTTTGTATCCCTCCGGACAGATGCAGTTGTCCTTGGTAAACACACCCGTCCTGGGCGTGGTTTTGTCGCCTAGACATGGGTGGCACCGCAAGCCCTCTCGGTACTGGCCCTTGCCACAGCGGTGGCACCAGTCGTGCTGAGGGTCCGTGCCGGCGCAGCATTGCTCCATATCGTCCCCCGGTGCATTCAATGTCATCACTTCCACGGTCATGTTAATGTTGCTGTCGTCGCATGCCAGGGAGATGTTAAAGAGGGTATTGCCGGTGGTCACATTCACCGCCCACCCTTCCAAGGCGAGCCGTGCAAAATAGGTGTCGTTGTCGAGGTTGAAGGGCTCGGAGAACGCGGTGCTGTTGACGAGGCACGCGCGCGAGTCGGTGTCCACGGACACGACGAGGATGTCGTGCTTGTACAGATTCACGGGGGTGTATTGTTGTTTGGGGTCACAGTCGGAAACGGTGCGGTCCCGCACGTGGACTTTAATGTTGTCTTTGCGCTTCATGAAGCGCACGGCAAAGCCCGTCTCCAACGAGCCAGCGGCGGCTTGAATCGCCAGAATGAAGAGGCACAGGAGGCACCGCGCCATGTCGCCGGGTAGCGGTGTGGACAGTGCATATATATGGATTGCGGTGTGGTGTTGGTTCTGCCGGCATGGGGAATGGTGAGATTCGCGTGGAGGGGTAGTCACAATGCAAAACGTCGTGGTTTCGTTGGTTTACTTCAGAACAAAACCAAACTACTCCCAGGCGACGCGTCGACGCTGCCAAGGCTGGGGCGCCTGGCGACATTCGCGGGCATCGACACAATGCGAAACGTTGTGGTTTCTCGTATTTACCCCAGAACAAAACCAAGCTACTCCCAGGCGACGCGTCGACGCCGCCAAGGCTGGGGCGCCTGGCGACATTCGCGGGCATCGACACAATGCGAAACGTCGTGGTTTCTCGTATTTACCCCAGAACAAAACCAAGCTACTCCCAGGCGACGCGTCGACGCTGCCAAGGCTGGGGCGCCTGGCGAGATTCGCGGGCATCGACACAATGCGAAACGTTGTGGTTTCTCGTATTTACCCCAGAACAAAACCAAGCTACTCCCAGGCGACGCGTCGACGCTGCCAAGGCTGGGGCGACTGGCGAGATTCGCGGGCATCGACACAATGCGAAACGTCGTGATTTCTCAATATCACCCCAGAACAAAACCAAGCTACTCCCAGGCGTCGCCTCGTCGCCGCCAAACGACATTCGCGGGCATCGACACAATGCGAAACGTCGTGGTTTCTCAATATCACCCCAGAACAAAGCCAAGCTACTCCCAGGCGTCGCCTCGTCGCCGCCAAACGACATTCGCGGGCATCGACACAATGCGAAACGTTGCAATCCCCCCCTCTCACCCCTGCACCCGCGCTACGCAGCCTGAAACACCTCGTACCGCGTCACGTCCGCCACCTTAACGTGCCGCCGAAAGTCCTGCAGGCCGCGCATGACCTGCTCAAACGGCAAGCGCGGGATCGCCACCAGCTCCTCCCCGTACCGGCCAATCACGCCCGCGAGCGCGTCGTGCTCGTCCTCCGCCCCGGCCTGCTCGCCCGGGAGCCGCGCGTGCACGGCGGTGCACGTCTGGCCGTCCTCGCCGCGCCGCACGTCAAAGCTCGTCGCGCGCAGCAGCATGCGCAGGGGCTGAATCTTGAGGTCGTTGCAGAAGGAGACGAGGTCCGACCCGGAGAAGCCCGAGCTGCTGTCGGCGAGCAGCTGCAGCTCGGTCTCGCTGGTGGCCAGGCTCGCCGGCAGCGCCTTTTCCAGGATCGCGCGGCGGTGCTGCGCATTGGGCAGCTGCACGTACACCTTTTTCGCGAGCCGGCGCATGACCGCGCTGTCGAGCGCCCACGGCAGGTTCGTGGCCGCGAGCGTGAACACGGGGCGCGCGGCGCGGCCGTTGCGGTCGAGCTCGACGAGCAGCTGGTTGGTCAGGCGCTGGTCCGCGACGCTCTTGTCGCTCTCGCGCGTGCTCGCGATGGAGTCGACCTCGTCCAGGAACACGAGGCTCGGCGCGAGCTCGCGCGCGCGCGCAAACAGCGACCGCACGAGCTTCTCGGAGCCGCCGACAAACTTGGAGGTGAGGTCCGCGCAGCACGCGTTCAGGAAGGCGACGCCGGCCTCGCTCGCCGCGGTTCGCGCGAGCAGCGACTTGCCGGTCCCGGGCGGGCCGTAGAGCAGCGCCCCGCGCCACGGCGTCGCCTCGGCGCGCTCAAACAGGCGCGGGAACGCGAGCGGCATGATGATGGCCTCGCGGATGACCTCGACCGCGTCGTCGGCGCCGACGACGTCGGCAAAGGAGAGCTTCGGCACGGGCTCGGCGGTCCACGCCGGGTGCTCGCCCTCGTCGTGCGCGTAGGTCTCGGCGCAGGTCTCGTGGCGGGCGCCGGCGGGGGCGTCGGCGGCGGGGTCTGCTGCGGCGGGTGCGTGGGTGCTGGCCGCGGGGGGCGCGGCGGGGTCGTCGAGCAGCTGGTCCGCCGTGGCAATGATTTTTTCGACGAGGCGCACGCGGCGCTCGTCGCTGTGGCAGGCCTTGACGTCGTCGTGGAACTGCATGAGGGTTTCGAGCATGGCATCCTTGGAGTCGGGGCACGTCTTGTTGTGGATGGCTTCGATGTAGGCCGTGATCTTGGCATCGAGGCTCATTGATTTGGCGGACGGGGCTGCGCGAGCGTGGGATATACGGCCGCGCGCCGGCGGTGCATGTTCATGGCGCATTTGCAGGCGCGTCTCATGGCACGGTGCGCGCCGGGGTGTATGTCCATGGCGCATTTGCAGGCGCGGTCGTGGTGTTCTACAGAATCATCTTTTTTCAGGCTGGTGTGGCGACCAGAATAGTATATAAGAACCAGCGTGTATGCGAATATTCTCATGACACGGTGCGCGCGCCGGGTGACATGGGTCGTGTTCCTGGTGGCCCTCTTTTGCCATACCGTGACCGGGTGCGGCATCCAGCGCCTTTTTTCAGCACAGTGCGACGCGCTGGCAGGGCAGGACGCACAAGATGTGCTGAGCCGTCTGGCGGGTAGTGTCATTGGAGCGGATGTGTACGACGCCACCAACGAGGTATTCAAGACGGAAATCGGACTCGTCGGTGGCTTTGAGTATTCAAAGAGCCAGTTTTGCAATGGGCTGGACGACAATCGATCCCTGCCCGACTGCCTCGGCATCCGCGATTTCTTGCCAGACCAAGTCGAGGGCGGCTATCGTATCAATATTACAGCAAACTGCAGCCGGGCGGCGACACCAAGCAATGACGGTGACCGGATGAAACAGGTCGACCGCCAGCTGACCGAGTCCCTGCGGTCGTTTAACCGCGCCATCTTGTACGAGACGCAAATAGTCAGTCAAAACGAAAGCACGGGCGAAGGGACCGTGCAGTTTACCATGCCGCTCGTGACCGATGACACGGACAAGGCCAGCCAGTACGCGAATGCGTCACTCATGTACTTTTTCCACGTTCAACGGCAAAACTTGGCGTGCTTGCGAAAGTGGGATATGTCGGCCAACAAGACCGAAACGCGCGGAATCTTTGGCATCATGTTTTCCTACATCATTGACCCAGGCTGCGACACAGCTCCCGAATGTGAGCACGGGTGGCGCCCAGCGGGCAACGAGGCCGTGGCCTGCGAGGGCTCCGTATGCTACACGCGCGGGAGATGCGTACCCGACACGTGTTCCGTGGGCCGCTTTGGCAGCAGCTGCGAGAAATGCCCGCCCAACACGTACTCGCTCAAGGCAGGGCAGCAGGCCAAGAACATGTCGGCATGCGATGCCATCCCGACTGGCAACACCGACTGCGGGAAAATCATTGACATCAAGACGGGCGAGTGCAGCGCGGGCATGTCTGCTGACCACAAGAAGAAGATGAGCCTGGTCCTGAACGTGGACTGCCTTGAGAATGGCGGTGTCAAGCTGGTGTGGGGCGAGGGCCCGAGCGAGGTGGAGGCGAAGCTCGGGGAGGTCAAGGAATTTCTGGGGACGATTTTGAATGTCAGTGCAGCGGATATCGTGCTGGATTTCCAGGCGCGGGTGGTGGAGGAGTTTGCAGTGGGCGGGGCGCGGCGGCGGCTGCTGCAGGACAGCGGTGGCGCGACGGACGATGGCAGCACTGAGATTACGTTTAGTGTGCAGGCTGCGACGACCACCACCGCTGCCGTCACGACCACGCCCGCGCCGACGACGACCACCACCACCACCGCCGCCGCCGCCGCTGTCGTCACGACCACGCCAACCCCGGCAACCACCACCACCACGCCGGCACCGACGACCGCGCCCGTCACCACTGCCGCCGGCACCACGCCCCCGCCGTCAACCACCACCACGCCCGCCCCCAACGTGGCGGTGGGCCCGGCCACGACGACGCCGCCCCCCGCCAAGAACGAGCCCCACAACTACGCCGTGGTGGCCATCGTGATCCCCGCGGCCGTTTTCATCTTCTGCTGCCTCCTGTCCAGCACGCAGAGCCCGCAGCCTGAGAGGACTCGCGCGTATCGGGCGATGGACGCGCCCCCGGCTCAGGCCACGCAGTACCTGCCGCTGCATTACAATGTGGCATAGCATTTTTGTTTTTGACTCTTGTTGTAGAACACTTTGTGGGTTCGACTGTTGAGAAAAATGCCATTTTACTACAAAACACATTTTTTGTGTTTGCACTACTTTGTACTGAAGCAGAATTCTTAACGATAGCCCCGCACGCGACAGCTCGGACAATTTCCGCACGCTCCCGCGCCTAACCTCGTTCCGCCAGCACACATACCGCCGTACGGCGCGGGGTACCCTGCCGGATACGGCAACGGCGCGGCCGGAGGGTACGCGTAGGGATTAGCGGCAGCGGCAGGCTGCAGCACTTGCCCCTGCGCCGTCATGATCGATCCAGGAGGAAGGGCGACGCTATTTGGCGGCGCGGGGATCGGCTGCGCAGGTGGCGGGGGCATGTTGGCAAACATGCCTGCCTGCTGGTTTGTCTGAGAGTTGTCTCGTACCATGGACATGTCCCTTGGGTTGGCTGTACCATAGGTAAAAGCGTCTGTTTATATACTGTATGATACCGACCACACACGTATCGGTTTGATTTTGCGTAGGCACGCGATCCGCATATATAACCCCAGAATCTACGGAAGCAGAAGCCACCCGCATGCCTCCCCGTCTGCTACTGGCCTGGTGCTGTGCGCTCGTGCTCGGGCAGCTCTGTCTGTGCGTCGGGCAGGCCCCGCGCCCGGCGCTGACGCTGGCCGCGGTCGCGCTCTGCATTACGCGGTGCTGGATCGACGTGGTCCTCGGCGTCTATTCCGTGCAGCACGTGTACGCGCGCGCGGGGCTCGCGGTGACCGCCGCGTGGCTGGCGACGCGCATGCGCGCGCACCTGCGGCGCTCCCATGACTACCACGCGGAAGCGGCGGGGCTGGTGCTGGTGGCGGTGTTTGGCGCGGATACGTTTCGCGAGGCGCGGGTGTGGTGGGGGCTCTGGTGACAAGGCTGAGTGGATCTGTGCCGGTATCAATATATTACTCAGTGTACCCCAAAAACACACCCTGAAAATAACACGCAACAATGCCTATGATAACTTCAGAGGAAACGTATCCACCACCGCCGCCCTGCACAGCGGGCACGACGGGTGCAAGCCCTGGCTCCGGCTCCACTTCGCAAAGCACGTCACGCAGGCCTTGTGGCCGCACGGCCGCAGCACCAGCATGTCGGGCCTCGTTTCCATGCAGATCGGGCACCCGCTGCCGCCAAACGAGGGGATCGGCTTCATCGCAGGCGTCTTGATTGCCACCGCCACGATTTCACCCTTTGTGATCGCGTCGTGCGCATTCTGCCAGCGCTCGTATGTCCGCGAGGCGTCGCGCCCGTGGTACCGGTGCACGGCCCCGTTGACGTCAATCATCTGGCTGTCGCTGCTGTCCACCTCTGCCGCCTTGAGCTCTGCGCTGCCCCGAAACTGGATAGCCTGGGTCTGGTTGAGCGAGGTGTACGACAGGCGCCTGCTAATCGGCGCATAATACCCCATGACCTGCCACTGCTCACCCGCAAACGTCGTCGCGCCCACGCCTCGGTTAAAGTTGAGCGGCCCAGGCATCAGCTTGATGAACTTGGGCATGTCCTCGAGGCACGCCATCGCCATCTCGGTCGAGGTCAGGATAAACGAGTGCAGTTTGGTGCCGAGGAGCGGGTTCGCCGGGTTCGACACGTTGGTCGCGAGCTGGTACTGCACGCCCTCGACGACCTTGCCCTGTAGGACAACAGAGTAGGGCACGGTGTTGGTGTAGTACGGCGACACGGTTTCGTGAAACGGCAGGTCGAGCTCGGTCGCCGCCACTGCCAGGGGAATCTTTGGGTGGACGCCCTTGTGCGTGCGGCCGTCCGCCTCAAACGACGGGATCAGCGCCCAGTGGCCCTCCTCGATCGACTGCAGAAAGGCGTCGCTGACCGCGCCGGGCTGCGCGGGCTGGGCGCTGCGCGTGGGCCCGTTGGCGGTGGGCTGCGCGGGCTGGGCGCTGCGCGTGGGCCCGTTGGCGGTGGGCTGCGCGGGCTGGGCGCTGCGCGTGGCCGCCGCGCCGCCCTTGGACTGGCACGTCGAGCCAAACAGCCATTCCGCCACCATGGGGTCGCTGGCCTCGCCCTTGGCCACCTGCAGCACCTTGTCGTAGTGAGACCCCGGCAAAGCGTCGGGGCCGCCGAGGCGCTGGCCTCCGGAGACCTCCGGCAGGAACCGGACGACCAGAAGATTGTTCTCCAGCGTCTGCTCCTCGCTGACTGACGTGGTAGAAAGCTCCCAGCCAATTTCCAATTCACCATTTGCAATTTCCAATTTAATGGGAGACTCCATGTCCCTGTCCTCGCCCTGCTTTATCTCCACCTCCTCCTGTTCTTCTCTGGCATTCTGGGTGTCGTCTTGGTGTATCAAGTAATACACCGCGCGAACCTTGATGGTCGCATACGATAGGTTTTTCACCGTCAGCTTCACCAAGTAATCGTCGTGGATGGCGTATGACAGGCTCCCATCAGCGCCCCAGACGCCGAAAATCTCCTCGCCGTCGTAGTCCTTGTTAATCTGTTCCGTCACCGTGCACCTCAAGACCTTGTCCTGCGCGGCGTCCAAGGGGACCAGTCGCAGCGCGGCGGCTTTGCGCATGTCCGGCGTGACGCTCAACAACTGCGCGTCGTCGCAGCGCGGCGGCGCGCCCGGGATGTCGACGACCGGGGCGCCAAACGCCAACAGCATCAACCCCTGCCACCACTCCTCGCCCGTGGGCGTCGAGCTAGGGCCGTCTGTGATGGCCTGGCGCAGCCGCTCCTTGCGCCGCGCGGCGTCCAGTCGCCGTTTCTTTTCGCGCACGAGGCGCATCAGCCGCCCCTCCTCGTTCCGCGCCTGGGCAAGCTCATCGCTGGCGTACTGCTTGGCCCTGGCGAAGCGACAACTGGCGTTGTCAATCTGCTGCTGGAGGGCGCGGAGTGTGGCGTTCATGGCCTCGGGCGGGTCCTCTGACTCCAGGTTGTGCCGGATGACCCGGAGCCGCTCCGACTGCAGCGACGCCAGCGTGTCGCGCAAGCCGTCGAGGGACTCAAGCCCGCTGATGCGCGACCACAGGCCAAAGTCGTCGCTGCCACTGGCCGGGGCGGGGTCCATGGCGGACGGTACAAGGTCACTGGGGCACGAGCAGGCGTAGGCGTGGGCGGGCGTCACGGGCAGGTACTGCATGGCGTCGGCATTCCGCCGGGTGCTTGGGTTTATATATGGATTTCTAAGAGTAGCGCGGTGCCAGAAATAGCACATAGTGTTTACAGCTGGCAAAATAGGATCCGAGACAATTGAGTTTAGCTCAGCACGTTTAGAATGCAAGTGTGCGAGTACTGGAGAATCAGAACCCTGCATCACCAAGGTCAGGCACCACACAGCCGCAGCGAGACCTCGCGCTGAAAGTCGGACACGCTGGCCTTGATCGTGCGGCGGACGACGTCCTGTGCCCAGATCGCGATCCACGGCAGGTCGCCCGTCTCGACGTTGTGCATCGAGTACAGCGTCCCGTCCGGCAGGAAGGCGCTCTTGGTGTAGACATGGATGAACCCCAGCAGCGGGATGTTGGTCACGGTCGCAAACTTGTGCTCGACGCTGCCGGCGACGAAGCTCTCGCGCGTCGTGTGCGTCGTGATGTGCGTGTCCATGATGCTGCCGAGGACCGACGGGAGCTCGACGAGCGAGTTGTACTTGGTCTTCATGTAGAAGGCGCCCTGCGCGCCCAGGTCCACGGCGTGCTTCTGCAGCACGGGGTACGCCTGCGGGTCGCGCACCGCCACCGGGCGCGTCGTGCTCCACGCGCTCACGTCGTGCGTCTTGATCCAGCTGAGCGTGATTTTTTTCTGCGTGGCGTCGTCCTGCAGGATGGGCCGGAGGGGCGCAATCTGCTGGCACGGCGCCTTTTGCACGTCGGAAAAGGTAAAGGACATGGCGCGAGTGTTTGCCGGTAGTAGGAGCAGAAGGAGGGCGAGCAGCAGCCGGGGCGGAGCCATGCGGGACGGGGGGTGCTGCGGCGGCAGCGGGCGGGCTTTATATAGTTTACGGCGGTTTTTGCGCTGGATGGCATCGGGGGTGTTTGTGGCGGGGCGGTGTGTGTTTTCTCTCAGTGAAACCTGTTTCGGCGGCGGTGCTGCGGCGGCAGTGGGCGGGCTTTATATAGTTACAGCGTTTTTTGCGCTGGATGGCATCGGGGGTGTTTGTGGCGGGGCGGTGTGTGTTTTCTCTCAGTGAAACCTGTTTCGGCGGCGGTGCTGCGAAGACACCTGCGTAGGACATACTGTATATAAGCATCGGCACGCGCGCTGACGGGTCGCTGAGATGGCACGGGGATCGACGTGCTGCCTGGGGGCGCTGTGCGTGGCCGCAGTGGTGCACGTGGCGCGCGCTGGCAATGATGGCCTGGTGTTTGGCGTCTGTGAGTCATATGATGCTTTCTCGGAAGAATTTGTTGACGAAAAGGCGACATTGAAACTGAAATCGCTCCCTAATGCCACCGCACACAAGCTCACGCTGTTTCACCACGCGACGGTCGACGTCCGTGCGCGGATTACCGACCAAGAACTCCACGTGCGCGTCCTGGGGCACACGCTCCTGTTTCCGCCCGCTGCCTACGCCACAAGCACCGTCATCGTCACTGACACTACAATAGCGATGAAGCACGTCGGTGAGGAGGTCTACGACATATCCGACATAATCAGAACCGACGGGGACAATCTCACTGAGATCGACGTCTACGGCCACTACGTCGCGCTCGACTTCGTCATCCTGGAGCAAAAAACTGCAGACGCCGATGTCTGGCAAAAGGTCGCGTGGTGGGACTTTTACAACGAGACCACCTTTGACCCCCCCGCCAGCCGCCCTAGCCCTATCTCCATCCGCATCAGCACACACGACGCCACCACCAATAGCACCACGTTTGCAGACACGACCGATGTGCACCCGCAGTGGCTCATGTCAGACGAGAAGCATTTGCTGCGCGTCAACGATTACTCTGGCGAGGGAAATTACTATGCCGAGTCGCTCGGGCGCGAAGAGTTTGACGAGGACATGCGCACGTGCCGGCTGTACACACAGACCTTTCGCGAGTCGGAGATTAGCTTCGGCTGCCTGCACGGCTACGGGCGGCCAGCGGGCGGCGGCTCATGCACCCAGTGCAGCCATGGCAAGTATGCAAACCAGGAGACGAAATCGCAGTGCA
>Ga0181399_1000945_pt1 | contig 10465 bp, 11 predicted proteins | sample 22SPOviralmetaG_FD_130128 | JGI IMG/M metagenome (GOLD analysis project Ga0181399, IMG submission 130128) | Marine viral communities from the oligotrophic San Pedro Time Series (SPOT) site, San Pedro Channel, CA, USA - 22 SPOT_SRF_2011-05-21 | ecosystem: Environmental > Aquatic > Marine > Strait...
GGTTATAAATGCGACTTTAAACTAAAAGAAATGGACGAAGGTTTTAAAATAAAAGATATATTAGATAAAAATAATATCATTATTGGAGAGAAATATATAGATGAATGGGTTGAAAAATATGGCGTTGAAAGAAATGAGAAAATAGATGACGACGACGACAGTTTAAGTAATCTGTTTTATAAAACACAAAAGAATAAATATGTTTCATGTCAAAATATTTTATATAAAAAAAATGAATTTGGTATTTATAAAATATCATCAAAAAACGCATTAAAAAAAGATTATACGGAACACACAACTCAATTCGATAATGAATATAAACATACGCCTTATGAAAATTTAACAACTTTCGCCCTTACATTATTGGACAAAACAGTGGAAAAAGCTGATATAAAAGCTTTTGAAAAAAGCATTAAAAAAACAGAAAAATATATTAAAATACATGATAATACTATTAAAACAAAAATGCGAAATACAACGGGGCAAAATAATATTGCTGGTTCATTAATTAAAAAATATACTGATGATGGTTTTATTAATAAGTTAGATATTAATCCTAATTTAATAGGGTTTTCTAATGGTGTTTTGGATTTAAGAGAGAGTTTGGATAAAGTAAGAAAAACGATTGATGGAGAATATGTTAGTATGACAACTGGGTTTGATTTTGTTATTAACGATGAAGTTAAAAAATATGGTAGAAAAATATTTCATATTATAGATAGTATGTTTCAAAATCAAGATATTACGGAATTTGTATTAAAATCATTAGCCAAATGTTTAAAGGGTGATAATAATATAGAAGAATGGTCGCTCTTTTTTAGAGGCGTTGGATCAAATGGTAAAGGTTTATTAGATTGTCTTCTAAAATGCGCAATGGGAGAATACCATTGCAGTTTAGATTATAAGGTATTTACTCATATACAATCTAATAATAGAAGTGTTGAATTACATTCTGTCGCAAAAAAAAGATATTGTACTGTTTCAGAGCCACCAAAAATATTTACAATTAACGCCGATGTATTTAAAAAGTGGACGGGAAATGACGAAATTACTGTAAGAAATAATTATGCAACAGAAATGACTGTTTTTAAAGCGCCTACAACCGCGTTTCAAGCTAATCACCAACTAAAATTTGAAGGCGACACACAAGGAAATAGTTTAAAACGAAGAATTATAGCCGTTGAATTTCCATATAAATTTACTGATTTTCCAGATCCAAAAAAACCAAATGAAAAACAAAAAAACAAAGATTTAAAAAAAGACTGTGAAAATGACAACTTTAAAATGGGAATGATGTATTTATTAATAACATATTATAAAAAATACATGAGCGAAGGATTAGAAAAAATACCTGTTGCTATTCAAAAATATACGAATGAATATACTAACAACCTTTCTAATGAAAAAGAGTGGTTTGATTCTAATTTATTAATTGATTATGAAAATGGGTATAGTATTAAAATTAAAAGTCTTTTTGAAGAATATAGAACAGATACGAAAGATTATACTTGGAAATTAAAGGATTTTAAAGATAAATTAGAAGAGTTTGGTTTTGAAACAAGCAGAGGACGAAGTAAAACCTTAAACGGTAAATATGATGATACTAACGGAGCAGTTATAAAGAATGTTATTTATATACCAGGACAAGTTGATAAAGATGATTATAAAGATGATGACGACAACTATTAAATTTAAGAGTATTTTCAAATAATAATAATTACAGATATTATTATTGTTTAGATTTGTTGCTAAAATGGAGAGAATTGTTGCTTTCAAAACCTCGAATGTTGCTTTTTTTTACCCTTTTGTTGTTCTTTTTTTTGGCTATTTTTTGACTTTTTATTTTCACTTTTTTCAAGTTTTACACGGTAATAGGTAAGGGTATTATATTATAATATCTATATATTTTTAAAATGTTGCTGATGTTGCTGTTTTTCAAAAGAGTATATTAGGTTTAAGAATTTATTATAAATTTCTTTCTGGATTCATCTTTTTCTAATGGTGGAAAAGATGTTCTGAAAAAAAGCAACAAAAGCAACATCGTATTTTTATAACAATTCATTACCATAATAGGTAAGAACATTCTTTAACCTTCGTTTATTGATGAAAAAAAATGTTGTTAAAATTATTATCTCTGTAATTAATATAATATGACTTTAACGAACACTATATTTTTTGTAAAATTGGCGTATTGGTTATATGTTGGTTCAATACTTTTTGTAATTTAGATCATTATATTATCTATGCAATTAATATAATGATAAAATGGATAAAATCGTTTTTTATAAAGGAAGAAACTAATAGTTTATGTCCTGATAGTTTTGCTGTGATGCCTAATAATAAATTTCATAACTACGCGATCGTACAAAGAAAACATGATGACGATGAAGAACCGCATAAAAATATATGGGAAGTTTTTGATTTTAATAAACAAAATATAAAAAGAGGATTGTTTGATATTAAAAAATATGATGAAGATTTCCGTAAAAATATATTTTATTCTATGTATGGTAAATAAGTTTATCAATACAATAATTAAAAACAAATACTTATTTTTTTTATTTAATTGAAGTTAATTAATTAATTTTTAATTTTATATTTTTTTTCAAATACTTATTTTTTTTATTTAATTGAAGTTAATTAATTAATTTTTAATTTTTTTTTATTTTTTTATTTTTTTATTTTTTTATTTATTTTTATTTTTTTTTATTTATTTTTATTTTTTTTTATTTATTTTTATTTTTTTATTTATTTTTTTATTTTTTATCACTAACAACCAATACCTATATTTATTAAATACTTATTTTTGGCTAATTAATTGAAGTGGATTAATTAAAAATAAAAAGGTAAATATAAAAAATGAATTCAATTAATACATACAAAGCTTTAACCGTTGTAGCAAATGTAGAACAGGGTTTATTAATTAAAAGATTAATTGAAGAAAATAAAAAATTAAATAAAGAAATAAATAAAACAAAAACAAAACTTAATGAAGCAAAAATAATTTTACAAGAAGGGTGGGGTCTTAAATTATGTGAATGTTGTAGTGGGGTTCATAGCGGGTATGCTTTGCTTTTAGCGGAACAACTAAAAAAATAAATATAAATTTATCAATACAATAATTAAAATTTTTTTACGGAAAACCGCATAAAATTAAAATATATACCTATAATAAATAGAATGAAAAAATATGTTAGAAATCCATTAACAAACAGATATGTCGAAGTTGGTAAATACAAATATAAGCGACTTATCAAAGGTGGCGTTATAGAGCCGTATGTAGATGATAAAAATAAGAAATATACAATATCAACCGACGAATATATCTCATTTCTCAAATTTAAGAAAGATAAGAATTTAGGTTTAGGAAATTTCAAAAATAAATCTAATAAAAAAGTGAAAAAAAGCGATGAAAAAATAGAAAAAAAAAGTGATATAAATCTAAATCATGAAGAGGAAATTATCAATACAAAAGTAAACGAGAAAGAAGATTATCAATACAATAATAAAGAAGAAAGTTCAGAAGAAAAACAAGAAGAAAAACCAGTAGAAAAGCAAGAAGAAAAACAAGAAGAAAAAAAACCAGTAGATTTAGAAGAAACTAATTTTGACGATGAACTGCAAAGATTAATAACATTAGAATTAGCATGTCCTTCAACGGATAGTGAAAGTGAAAGTGAAAGTGAAAGTGACTAAAAGTTTAGTAAAAAATTATAAAAATTTAATTTATAATTTTTTTATAAATCATATATATATATAAAATGGCATTTATTCAAAAAGAATTCTCTATGATTATTTCAAGCGATACAGACAACGGAGCGATTAATAAATCCAGTGATGGATCGAGGTTTGAAATCCAGTTGGAAAACGGTCTGGAAATACCAAAAGGCGCGCATAATGTCACTATTCAAGTAGAAAACGCGACAATATGGAATAGTGTGCCTAATGTTATTACGGGTACTAATGATAGAATAACTATTAACGGAATTAATGTTGCTGGAGCTGATCCAGGAGCGGCGTATGTTGTCACTCTTCCACAAGGTTTATATAATCTATCACAACTAAACGCAACAATCGAATACCAGTTAAGAGGTTTAGGTGCGAAATTTGACCCATTGCCATTGGTTAGTTTTACCGCTGATGAAGCTACAAATAAAGTAGAAATGCATGTTAATTATGATGGCGTTCAAGTTGATTTTTCCGCCGCACGAACAATAGGTCAAATGTTAGGGTTTGCCAGTGGAACATACGGCGATTATGCAGGCGCGACCGCCGCGCCAAAAACCGTATTAGCGGATAATGTAGCAACATTAAATAATGTTGACTATTTTTTAATTCATAGCGATTTAACTAATCTTGGAATGCGAGTTAATAATAAATATTATCAAACAATAGCACAGGTTTTAATTGATGTAGCGCCGGGAAGTCAAATTATATCACAACCAAATCACCCACCAAAAATAGATTGTCCACATTTGATCGGAAACACACGCAGTCATATTAGATTTTGGCTTACAAATCATCAAAACGAAGCTGTTAATACAAGTGGAGAGAATTATTCTATGAGGCTTGTTTTTAAATACGAAGTACCTTTTATTTTGAAAAATTAAATGGAGAGAAATTTAGAATAACTTTTATTTAGAAAAAATTAAAAGTTATATATATATATAGTATGAATTTTGATAATGAAAATCATTTTAGCGAATATTCACAACATCAAGGATCGGGTTTTTTTGACAACATGTATTCAAGGGCTTTAAATATGATCCCTTCGAGTGATAATACAGGAACGAAATCATATCCAGGAGAACGACACGCGCCATTAAAATTAAAAAATGGAAAGATGGGGGTGGCTAATTTTGTAGGACCGGGAACACAAGTTTTAAAGCGTATTAGACGCGGAGATAGTGGAAGAACACCAGTGGATAATGTTGCAAAGATGCACGATATTAATTATTCATTAGCACAAAACAGTAAAAATAAAACGGAGCAAATTCAAAAAGTAAGAAAAGCAGATATTCGTATGTTAAATTCTTTGGATAAAATAAGTCGCGCGAAATCAGATGCCCCCATAAATATAAAAGTAGGTAAATTAATAGCTGTAAAAACAAAATTCGAAGATATAGGAATTATGAATAAAGGAAGTTTTGGCGGTCCACTAGAAAATTTAAAAGAAAAAGACGTGGACACATTAACAGATGCAAAGGAAGAATTAGAACAAGACGGATATGGACATTACCCGGCGAGTGATTTAAAAAATAAATTAATAGAAAAATATGGTAAAAAAAAAGAAAAAAAAAGTTCAAAAGATAAGATGAAAGAACATGCTAAACATCATTCAAAAAAACATATAAACATGATGAAAAAATTAATGAAAGAAGGAAAATCTTTTAAAGAATCACACGAAATCGCGACGGAGATGGTAGGCGGTATGTGTGGTGGTGCAGTCGATATTGTCGCATCTGTATTACCCTTTTTAGCAAAAAGTTTAGGAATTGATAGTATAACATCAGGATCAATAAAAAAACTATTAAAACCAATAGTAAAAGGTGATGATATTGTTAAAAATGTTAAAACAATTTCAAAAGCATTATTACCTATTTTAGTATCACATAAATTAAAAACTCATGATGTAAAACCAAGTCCAAAAGTTGTTAAAGATTTATTGAAAGGAAAAAAACAAGATTTATTAAAAGATTTAACTGTTGTTATTACAAAAATAATTAAACAACAATCAGGAAAAGGGAAATTCAAGGGAGGATCATTCTGGGCGGATTTTTCCAAAGGTTTTATGATGGTAATGCGACCGGCTTTACCAGTATTAGCAACAATCATAACACCAGTCGCACCAGAAATAGGAATACCACTTGGTATTGTAGGTTCATTAATTCAGAAGTAATAATACAACAAATTAAATAATAATATTTTAATTTAACTAAATCATTTACCTTTTATTTTTTATAATTGGAGAGAAGAATGAATTAAATAAATATTTTTTTTGTTCTTTTATGACCTATTTAATTTTACCGCCGTATTAAATGTTAGTGTATGTTTTTAATTAAACATTAAATAGACCCTTTTTTAATTTCTTTTTTTTATAATTCTCTCTAATTATAAAAAATAAAAGGTAAATCATTTAGTTAAAAATTAAAGAAGGATTTTAAATAATCAAAAAACGAACACATAAAACATCGTTCTCTTTCTCTCATAAATTTTCTTCTTCTTTTTGCTATATCATTCTGGTCGTCCAACCAGTTTTTATAGTCAGTCTTACTATAATATAATTTTTTTTGATTAAATTCGTGAGGTGTCATATAATAATGCAATATATAAAAATGTATGACAAACTTTATTATTTCATTTACCTTTTTAAAATAATAATTGGAGAGAAAAATGTAAAAGGTTTAGGAATATACAATATATTCGTTAATTATGTTATTTTTGTTAAAATAAAATATTGTATATATATATAAAATGAATGAAATTTATAAAACAGGAAAAGTTTATATGATCTATAATGACATGTTGCCAGAAACTTATATTGGATCTACGACACAGGTTTTAAAAAGAAGATTACAAAAACATAAAAATGCAAGTTCTACATTTTCAGATAGGAAAATCTATACATCATTTAACAAATCTAACTGGGAAAATTGTCATATTGTTTCATTAGAAGATGTTAAATTTTATGATAAAACAGAATTAATCAAAAGAGAAAGGTATTTTATTGATTTATTAAAACCCACTTTAAATTGTATTAAACCATTTAGAACAAGAGCAGAATACCGCTTTGATAATCAAGATAGTATAAGAATAAAAAAAAAGGAATATTATGATAAAGTTAGTTCTATTAAATATGAATGTGAATGTGGTAAAATGATACAAACTGGTAAGAAAATTCGCCATGAAAAAACTAAATATCACCAAAATCAAATTTTAAAAAATCAATTTTTAAAAAATCAAACTATTTAAAAATGTTTAGATAAAATTTTTAACATTTTTTTAAAGACAATATATATATAATGCCACCCAAAAAATTACCTAATGAATTAATAGTAATACCAAATGCCGATAAAAAATTTCACGAAAAATGGCATAAAGGTAGGAACATGTTAAATTTTCCTCACCCATTTCGTGCAGTATGTTTAGGACCGCCAAATAAAGGAAAATCCACAACCGTAAAAAATATTTTATTAAGAGCAGATCCGCCCTTTGAAGAAGTGAAAGTGATCCACTGTGATGGAGATTATACGAAAGAATATGAAGATGTCGATGCAGAAATGTTAAGTGAAATACCAGCGCCGGAAGAATGGAGTGGTGTTGTTAAAACATTAGTAATTTTAGATGATTTAGAACTAAAAGGTATGTCAAAAGAACAAAAACGAAATCTCGACCGTCTTATAGGATATGTGTCAACTCACAAAAATATTAGTGTTATTTTATGTAGTCAAGATCCGTTTAATGTCCCCCCGATTGTTAGAAGATGTAGTAATTTATGGATTTTATACGAAGGTACAGACCGGGACAGTGTGGCACAATTGTCAAGAAAAGCAGGATATACAAAAGAGCAATTCGATATTTTATTTGATAAATGCACGGAATTTCATGATAGTATATGGTTAGATAAAACCAGTCGATCACCGTATCCTTTAAGAAAAAACGGGTTTGAAATAATAAAACTTTAAAAAAAATAATAATTTTCATAGTTTTTTTTAAAAGTGTATAATATATAATGAACTCAATCGCAAATTTACGAAGACCGTCATTTTTAAGTGGAAGTGTTGTTATTAATGAAAAACCACAAGTCAAAGCATTAAACAAAGCAATATTTAGAAGATTTCAAAATAACGATATTGCAAGACCATCCTTTAAACAAAAAGCACCAAGAGCAAGACACGGTATAAGTGAAGATAGATTAAGAATGATTGATATAAGCGAACATGGAACAAAAGTTCAATTATCAGAAAAAGCCCTAGAAAAGTTAAGTGTGATGGTAAAGGACGAAACTGATAAAGCTTGGTTAAAAGAAGAGCAAAGGCGTTTAGATTTAGGAGAAACGATCGCAGATTTAATTAATAAACCACCATTAGGAAGACCCCAACGACAAAGAGAAGCTCGTGTGGACATAGGTAGTAATTTATTACCTCTTGGACAAAATCTTACATTAATCGAAAGTGCATTAGCAAATGAAGATTATTTAGAGAAGCCGGAAGATCTAGAAAGAATTATATATAAAGTTGTAGATAATGAATATAGAAATAAAAAAAACATATCTAAAACAAATTTTAATAGAATTAAAAAAATTACACAAAAGTTAAGATTTAGAGGAAAACTCTTTGATAAACAAGTAGATTTATCAGTATTTAACAAAAGTCCAGCGAATGTATTAATGTACCTTTTAACTAGACCAAATACAATAGTGGAAAACGCTTTAATTGACGAAGATGACAACAGTCCAGTATCTCTCGTCCAATTGCTTTCTATAATAAGACAAGGTAGGGTTATAGATTTAGAAAATGAGCGTGTTTTAGCATCAGGGCGTCGTATCATAAAATCTGCAAGTGATGCAGGAGAAACAAAAAGTCAATCATCATCATCAGATTCATCAGTATCATCACCTTTAAGAAAATCAACATCATCGGCAGATTTAACTTTTTAAATCTTTTAGTCTTTTAGTAAAAATATATTTCTTTTAGTAAAAAATATATTTTAGAATAAAAAAGCGATTTATTTAGAATATTTAGAATAAAAAAGCGTATTTATTTAAGATTTTATAGAAAATTATTATATTAATATAATTTATAACATGTTTAATCTGAAAGTCAATCAAAGCGAACTCAAATCGTCAAATCAAGGTGTTTCAAAAATGGGATACGATCAAGTAGCACCAACCCGCGATGTCACTGGCGCATCATTTCCAAATGGTGCAATCCATTACAAATGGAGCGTAGGCGGTTCTAAACACTGGATCCCGCATAAATCGTATATTAGAGCGCGAGTTAAGGTTTCAAAAGAAGACGGTTCTCAATTAGTAAAAGGAGATAATATTGCCCCAAATATGTTTCTTATGTCTAATCTTTTCCAATCAATGGAGTTTAGAATTGCTGGAAAAACCGTTTCTAAAATTACGGATTTTGTCCCACAAATTGAAGCCCTTAAAAACCGATCAAAGAAATCCAAAGCCTGGTTAGATAGTGCCGGTGATTCTACTCTTATTACTAAATCTTCTTTTGGCGAGCGTCAAGCCCTCGTATGTTTAGGAGGAAATCCAGCGATCGAGATTGTTGCCAAAGCAGAAATGGATTTACCCGCCGCAGGAACACTCGCTTACACGACAGCAACGGGCGCAATAGCATTAGCCGCAGGAATGACCGCCGCAAATGTCCAAGAGGCTTTTCCAGTAGGTTCTGTATTAAATCTTAACGGTAATAGAATACCCGTTATAGGTCATCTCGCCGCAGGTATTTTAGGCGGAATTGGAGCAACCGCAGGAAATATAGGCGCAAGCGCAGTATTTCATCGCGAAGATGAAGTTGCTGGAACAGCCAGAGGTGTTATGGAATTAGAGTTATGCTGGCAACCATGTCTTTCTATTTTTGGAATAGACCATGCTCTTCCAGCAGGCGATTATGAGTTGGTTCTTAACCCACAGAGCGCCTCAACTTATAAGGAAGCCGCAATTGAAAGTATTGGCGCAAGTAAAACTGGCGGCGCCGGTAATGATTTTGATGTAGCAGTCCAAAATATGTATTTATACACAGCCACCGCCGAAGGACCGCGTGTTGACAATAAAGTTTATCTTTTGGATTTAGAAGAAGTCCACTGTTCTTCTGATAATATCGATTCTACAAGTTTCGCACAAAAGAACTTTTCCGTTAGTCCATCGACTTACGCTTTAAGTGTTGCTTACCAAGACAGCAGAGTTAATAGCGATACAAGAGCGTCCGCTACTAAACTTAAAGTCAATAATACCGCCTATTCTTTGGCAAGTGAGGAATTAGGACTTAACCGCCTTTATATCAACTATGCCGGGCAAAATTTTCCAAGTCCTGACGCCGATCCATTGTTTGATGCCGACACAGATAGAACCACCCAGCGCTATGTTGATAGTGTTATAGCGGGCGGTTCATTTTACAGCGCCGGAGGGTGTGAATCAATCCAGGACTGGCAAGAAAGAGGTTCTTATCACATGTTTCAAACAGCAAAGGACGGAAGCGATACATCGACGAGGGTCACAGTCCACTCTGGTTTTGCAACAGCCGACACCGCCAACATGCGACTTTTGCTTTTCTCACATTCTCGCTCGACAGCAAGAATTACTATTGAAAGCGGTCAAGTTATTAATGTTGAAGTTTCAGAAGTTTAAATATTTTAGAAATCTTTTACAAACTTTTTAAAGTTATTTAGTAAAAAATAATAATTATAAAAAATATATTTATTATTTAAAAAAAATATAAAAAAAAAA
>Ga0181399_1000946_pt1 | contig 10461 bp, 2 predicted proteins | sample 22SPOviralmetaG_FD_130128 | JGI IMG/M metagenome (GOLD analysis project Ga0181399, IMG submission 130128) | Marine viral communities from the oligotrophic San Pedro Time Series (SPOT) site, San Pedro Channel, CA, USA - 22 SPOT_SRF_2011-05-21 | ecosystem: Environmental > Aquatic > Marine > Strait...
ACCGGTTAAAGTAGCGGAGCCAAGTGCCACTACAGAAGTAGTTTCTACTACGCCTGAGTTCGGGACTTTAAAAGAAGGCTACAGTGGCGCATCTGTAACTGATACAAGTTTATTAAGCCCACCACAAATGTCTCAAGTAGGAGTTGAGGCATCTGGAGCTATAGACCCTATTAGCAAAAAGCCTTATGACCTAAGCAACAGATTATCCGGTAAGATTACAGAGCAAGTAGCAGATAGTTCTGAAGGATTCTTGACAAAGTTTGGCCAAAGAACTATGGAAGCAGTTCGGTCTGTACCAGAAAAAGTATTAGAAATGCCTGAAAAGTTTGTAGAAAATATAGGTGGAAGCACACAACAAGCTTTAGAAACAAAAACTATGCAAAAGCTTGGATTGCAAGATAAAGCTGTACAAAACATATATCAGACTGGTGTTTATGTTCCTGAGTTTACAACAGCTCCGGCAGGAAGCTACGGCTCTCCGGAAATTAATGACCGAGCTATGCAGGTTCAGTTAGGCGGTACAAACTTTTATAATCAAGTACCTTTTGGCGCAGGTGCAAACTTTTATGTACAAACAATGTCTAGAGGAATTGGAGGCACAGCATAATGGAAGATGAACAAGTCTACATGCAAGAAATGTCTAAGATGGACAGGCCAATTCCCGGTCAGTCTTTAACTACAGACCCAGAAAACCCTGCTCCGTATGAAAGACCTCCAGAGTTTACTAACGTCCACGATGCAACTATGTACTTATGGGACTATGTAACCGAAGAAGAAACTTATGCAGCATTGATGACTGGAATCTCTAAAGGCGTTCCGGTAATGGCAATCACACAAGTTATTCTATTTGACCACTTTCAACAAGGCAAATGGAATCCTGATTTAATGTTAATGCTTGCTGAGCCTCTTGCATATATGCTCATTGCTCTTGCTGAGCGTTTAGATTTAGATATTGAAATTGACAACGAAGAAGAAGAGGGTGACATCTTTGGTGTTGATATGGAAGAAGCTACTATAGAAAAACTCAGAGAATCAGCAAAGGAAAACGGATTGTTGCCTCAAGGTTTTATAACCAAAGAAATGAGTTCTGATATGGAAACACTTCCACCAGTAAGCTTATTAGAAAAACCAGAGGCTCCTGCACCTGAACAACCTAGCCTAATGGCACAACCTGAAGGACAGTAAACATGGCACAAGATTCAATTGCATACGGTGAAAGTCTATTAGCAGACATTCGTGAAAGAAACTCTAAGCTTGAGAAGCAAGCACGTAAAAGAGCTAAGCGGGACGAGTGGAAAACCACGGCTGTACAAATAGCAGGCGGGTTAGTAAAAGATATTTTTCAACAGCGTCAGGAAAACTTTGCAAACAATGAACAGCTAATGGCCAATAAACTAGCTATAGGCAAAGTAGAGGAAGAAGCTGAATCTTTTAATTCTATATATCAAAACGCTTTAAAATACGAAGGCGGGTTAGATGCATGGAAGTTAAACGAGGTGAGAAAAATGGCCCGTGGAAAACTTCAGCAAGATTATACTGAAGGAACTTATAGTAAAACTGATTTTAATCAGCTTGTAAATCAAGTAGCTGACGGATACTATGATACTTATAGCCAAGAATTTGATGCACGTTTAAAAGCAAACCAAGATTTTCTATTGGAAGGAAACACAAAAGCTTTTTCAAAAGCTATTGACTCCCAGAAAAAATCTATGGGTATGTCCGGCACTTTCTTGAAAACTATAGGCTTGGATAAAATTACCGGCAGAACAGATGTAGATTTGTTAAAAGCTAATAAGTATACTCAGTCTGCCGATGCTCAGAAAATATTTCAAGATACTTACAATCAAACAAAAGATGCAGGGCTATCTACATTTATTGCTCAAAACTTTTCAAAAGGCAGCCGAAAAGAACTGGGTGCTGCTGCGCCTGAATTTGATGATGATTGGACAACTGTTAAAACTATAAACGGTGCAGGTATAGAAACTGAAAAGCTTGTTAAAACTTATACTCAAGTTCAAAGAAATGGGAATATTGTTACTGGCGCTGTAACTTTAGATGATTACGGATATAATACTTCTTCTAGGGGACAGGTTAAAGACTCTATAGAGTTTAGCACTGCCGCAGCACTACTAAATCAAAACAATAATATTCAGGCAGGTATGGATGCATTGCAAACTCTTGCACCAGAAGATAGTAATTTAATAGATAATTTTATTAAACAAAACTTAAAGGAAAGAGAGTTTTACGAAACTGATGCTGATTATATCGAAGCTGCTGAAATAGCTAAAGGAACAATAGCTTCTTATGTTTCTCAGGGCGGTGTAAGTGCAGCCTCACAGGGTTGGGGCACAGCAAAAGACGGTAGAATAGTTCAATTGAGTTTGATTTTAGATAACATGAAGTCTGGAAATCCTCAAGACTTACCTGTTTCTGGAATAAATAATCCTTTTGCAACTATGTTTAAAATTGACCAACTTGCATCTCAAAATAAATTAAGAACAGGTAATGAAGGTATTAGCCGAATAGCTGCCGATGGTGTTGCGCTTTATGACCATTATCACAATTTAAGTGATGCTAATAGAGAAAACATAGTAAGTCAATTTGAAAATATGTCTTTCTTTAAAAATCCAGATTTAGCAAATACTGCATCTAGAGCAAGAGCAAATAATACTATGTTTGCTGTTACAACCGCATCTAAGCTAGGTTTAAACCCTAGAGACTATGGCGGCACTAAAAGAATGTTGCAGATTATTGATGCTAATCCAGACAAGTTTAAAGAATTTCTTTCTGGCACTAGCCCCGCTGAAACTATAAAAGGTGTGAAAGCTAGTACACCAGAAAGCGGTGTAGAGACTACAAGTTTACTTATGCCTAAAGGAAAAGCAAAAAATAAAAGAGGACAATGGACTTCACCGCAACATAAAGACTATGCAGAAATTGAAGACACGGTAGAAAAAATTGCAGAACTAGAAACTAAAATGGCTGACCCGAGTTTAGCTACTATGTCTAGTGCTTCTAAAAATTTAAAAAGAAGACTAACACTAGCTAAAGCAAGCCTACAAGTTTTACGCAACAAGTACACTGAGAACTACGGCTCTCTTGAAGCTTAATCATAAATAAAGGGTAAGCGTTAATGGAATATATAAAGTATGAAGGTTCTGGAACAGCAGCTATGGACGGCTCTGATTGGCAAGATTACAGCGCAGGTCGTGGAAGCGAAAGACTAAATTTAGATATTGAAGGTGTACCTGTTCCTGATTCGTACACAGTTACTGATTGGGAAAACGATGAAATAGTAAAAGCAAGCTTTGAAAAACTTACAGATTACTTAGCCGAAGAACAAGGGCTAGGCAGTTATATTATTGACCAAGCTGCTACGGGACAAGACACCGACCCCGCTGAGTACATGCGTGATTTAACTATGCGCTTGGGTGCTCCACTTGCTTTGGCTAATGCCCTAGACGATGCGCCTGAAGATGTTAAGAAAGCTTTTAGAACTATGAAATCTCGTTGGGACAAAGCAGAGCTTTCTGGTTTGGGCGAAACAATGTCGGCCATAGGAGATTATACATCAGATGTAATCTTTAGCCCTGAAGGTTTAGCAACTGTAGGCGCTGTTTTGTCCGGCACTGTTACAGGCGGCACTACTTCTGTAGCTGGCGTGGCTGCACGTAAAACTGCACAGCAGGCAGCTACAAGAACTTTAATGAATGCTGTACGGGCAACTGCTGCGGCTCAAGCTAAAAACCCTTACAAGGCTTCAGCTTTGATTGGTGCTACTTACGGTGCAGCAGGCTCACACGTAGCTCAAGAGCTTGATATTTCTGCTGACATAAAAGATGAGTATAGCTTAGGTGAAACTGCTTTTGGTGCAACATTAGGTGCAGGTTTTGGTGTTGGTTTATATGCCGCAGGTTCTAAAATAGCTAATAAATACTTTAGAGATGGAACAAAACCATCTAAAGAAGTTGCATTAAAAGATGCTGATGAACTTTTTGAACAAGCGCTTGAAGGTGATTTTATTCCTGCATCTGGTGGAGACTTAGTTGACGAAGCCTTACGCATGGGTGGCCCTGAAGGTTCTATAGCTAAAGTTATAGATGGCGAAGATGACGCAATAAATCGAGCTGCATCTAAGTTTGCTGAAGATTTAGGTGGCGGTGAAAAAACACGCAAAGAAATACTAGCTGTTATTCGAGCTGCTGCAAATGCTGAAGATACCGTTGAAGGACAAACAAGTAGAATTCGTCAAGGTTTATATACAATTGCTTCAGATTTGTCTGGAAACTTTTTGGGCAAAGGCGCAGGTATTCTTTCGCCTATTGTAAAGTTTTCGGGTACTGCGGCACAATTGCAGAAAAAACTTAGCCATGAGTTTGGTATTAAATATAAAACTCAAGACAAAATTGTAGAAAAAGATTTGTCTGAAGTTCAGCGCGAAGTTACTGGTAAGTATAATGAAAGATTCAGAGCTATTGTAGATACTTTATCTTTGAGTGAAATAGACACTAAGCTTGCTACAGATATTAATGATGCGCTTAGTAAAAGTATGAGAAGCGAAAAGCCTATTGTACATACACAGTTTGATGAAGTAACTAACTCTGCAATAAATAAAGCAGCTACAGAAGCTAAGAAGTTATATCAAGATATGGGTATACAGCTTAACGATATAGGTGTTATTGATAAACTTGTAGATAACTATGTTCCTCGTATGTGGAGCCGTAGCGCTATTGAGGCTAATCCTAATAAGCTAGTAGATTTGTTTGTTACTAAAGCAGGTATGAACAAAGTTCAGGCTAGGCGTACAGTTAATAATATGCTTGATGTTAAAAATCAAGTAGACCAAGGAACTTCAAGCGGCTACTTCTTTTCATCTAAACGAAAAATCGATACTATTGGAAATGATGCAGATTTTGAAGAGTTTTTAAACTCTGATGTTTTGGGTTCGTTACACGCTTATACTTATCAGGTAGGTAAGTCTGTGGCTAAGCATCGTGTGCTAGGCGTAAACAACTTTGAACAGTTTAGAGGTTTTTACATTAACCGTATACGTGAAGAAATGACTAACAAAGGTCAAAACTTTACACCTAAGATTGAGCGTCAGCTAGAAAAACTATATCGAACTTCTACGGGCGAGGGCATGGAGCGATACGGAAAGACTGCTCAAACAGCGGTAGATGCTTACAGCTTTACTAATCGTGTAGCTTTGTTAGGCTTAGCAACACTGTCTAGTTTAACAGAAGTGTTTATTAATATCGGTAAGGCAGGCGCTGTAAATTCTGTAAAGGGTTTTGGCGAAGCACTGTCAATGTCTCATAAGAAAATTACCAAAGACATGCAAGCAAAGCTGATGGAAGAAAATGGTTTAACTGCTAAAGAAGCTCTGTCTGAAATGCGTAACTTTAGTATTCATGTAGACCAAGCACTAGCTCAAGTTGGAGATAGACTAGCAGGTGATGAGTTAGTTTCTGAAGGTTTGCAGACTGCAAGCAATAAGTTTTTTAGAATTACTTTGCTTGACCAGTGGACTAAGTTTGTTCAGAATGTTTCATTTGCAAGTGGCAAAAACCTTATTGACGATAACATTAAAAAATTAGCTACTCGCTATACAAATAAAACATTAGATTCAGATGGAGAAACAATTGCAGGCGAACTAGCTGAATTAGGTATTGATTGGCAAAAAGCTGTTGATTGGCATAATGCAGGTGCAAAAACATCTGATGATTTTTACAAGACTGATTTCTTAGGAGGCGCTGCACGTTATACAAACTCTGTAATTCTACAGCCTACTGCAATGTCAGGAATTAAACCTCTGTTATTTTCTAATCCTAAAACTGCGGTGATGTTTCAGTTGCTTAGCTATCCTGCTGCATTTACAAATACTGTGCTGAAAGGTGCTACTAAAGCTATGATAAAGAATCCTAAGCGTAATGCTCCTAAGCTTTTAGCTGCGGGTGCTATTATGACTGGAATGGCTAGGTGGACTAACTATGCTCGTACAGGCGGTGAAAACGAAAGAGGTAAGACTGAGTGGGAGATTACCAAAGAAGCTATTGCCCGTTGGGGTGGTAATGGTCTTTTGCTTGACAGCTTAAAGCGCTCACAAACCGCTGCTAAGTATGCTAATAGTAACTTAGCTTACGCTACTATGCCTTTTGGCCCTGCGGGTTCAGATATGTTAAGTATGATTCAGCAGGGAATTATACCTACAATGGGCAACAAAGTTCCGTTTGTTTCTGGAACTTATTTTGGTAAACAAATATTAGGCGAAGATTATGTTAGGCACTATAGAAGAAGTCTAAAAAGAACACAAGAAGATGTGTTTGGTGGTATGATTCCAGAGTTTGAAAAAACGCCTAAACCTATAGGGTATGCTTTAGGTGGACAGGTTGTGGCCAAAGCATTTACAAACCTTGTTAAAAAGAAAGCAGAGACACCTGAAGTCCCATTTATGTCTGAATCAACTGCGGCTAAAATTTCTAGCGTTACTGAGGGAATGATTGACAACTCTATAGTTGATAAAGCTGCACAGCGTTTAGACTCTAATCTGCTTCTTGCTAGAGATGAAGGAATAATTGCAACTCCTGAATATGATTTATATGACTTGACTGAGGCTCATCTTGTAAATGAGCTTAAAGGCAAATATAAAACATTAGAAGAAATAAACAACAACCCTAAGTTTCAAGAAGCTTTAGAGATGCGTAATTCACAAGATGCTCAAGCTAAGTTGCGAGAAATTCAGCAGGATGATGGTCTGGATGAGGAGCATGTTATGGCTCTAAGAAACATCGAAGACTTGGAAGACGATGCTCGAAGCGGTGTAGTAGTAAAAGCTTTAGTAAGCAATGAAATTAAAAACATTAAAGCTTTTGTGGATAAGGCTCGTATTGAATTATCTCCAGAAGAAATTCAAAAAGCTTCTGTTAATAAGTTTGATGAAGACTCGTTAGACTTTATGCACGACTATTTTAGAACAGAACTAAAAAATACTTTCCCAATGCTAAGCGAAAAGGGAGCATTTGAGCTGTCTAAAAATGCTATGGTTAAAGTAGCATCAAGAGGCAACGTAGACTTTTCAAGATTTAAAACTCCACGTATTGAAGCTGCTCCAGAAGATAGCACAATACTTTCTCCTCAAGCCCGTAAAGAAGCGCAGGAAAAGTATGTACAAAACTCTGAGAAAAAAGACCCTGTATATCGCGTTGTGTCAAGCTATCAAAATGCAGACTACAATATTTCATTTCCTTTTGCTCGTGAAATAGGTACACACGTAGGTGCTAAAGGCGCAGCAGACAAAGTAATGATTAGGGATATGGCTTTAGAGTTTACTGGCAACGACCAAGAAGCAGCAATGCGCTTGATAAAACAGTTTACCGGAAACCCTACAGCGCCTAAGCCTGATTCTTACGATAAATTCTTTGAATATATTTCAAAAGAAATGAAAGGGACTGACAAAAAGATACGACCATATACAGTACAAGAAGGCTATATTGATGTAAAGAAACCTTTGATTGTTGATGAAGATATGCCAAGTTGGAGAGCTGAGCATATTATTCAAGATATGGAATCTATCGGAGTTTTGTTAAAGTCTGCTAAAGCTCAAGGCGCTAAGATAACTCAAGAAGATATTGACATTATTGATATATTAGAAGACGAGTCATTTGATTTTGTTAAGTACATCGGCATAGACTCTAAGCCTTATGCAACTCCACTAGAAAAAGTTGAAATGGATTTGCAACGTGCTGAGTTTAACATGAAGTTTAAAGACTTCATAAATAAGCTAGGCTTTGATTCTATTAAATATCGTAACACTGCTGAACCTAGCTATGTTGGCGAAGACTCGTACTCTTACATTTTGTTTGAGCCTGAGCAGTTTAAGTTATCGTCTTCAAAGTCTTTTGATAAAAAAGACCCACGACACGGCTTTGCATTTGGCAGCGTTGTACGTGGAGCTACACAAGCAGCTAAAGCTTTTGCACCTAAAATGGAGTCAGGTTTTTATAGTAAAGCACATAAATCAGCGCTACAGCTTGAAGGCTCTAAACCAAAAGCCGGACAAGCATTTTTAAATGAAATTAAAAAGAAAGGTGTAAGTGAAGAAGAGTTAGATTGGACAGGTGCGGCTGAAAAATTTGGAAATAATAAACCAGTTACAAAAGAAGAAGTGGTAAAACACTTTGAAGAAACTGGTTTTGACTTTGATATTTATGTTGGGAAGCCAAGCAAAAACCCAGCCGAAGTTGAAGATGACATGCCTATAGATACTTTACCAGATGATTTAGATTCTGATGATGAGTTTTGGGCTTGGGCAAATGAAAACTACCCTCACGATGTAGACATGATGGAAGAGCTAGATTATAATCAAGAGGATGTTGATAGATGGATTGAAGAAAAGTTTAGAGAATGGGAAAAAACTACTGGAGATTTTAGAACTGTTGACATGCATTTAGACTATGCATTCGAGGGTCAAGATACTCAAAACTATCGTGAGCTTGTATTTACATTACCTAGTAAATTTAAGAAGGTAGAGTTAGATTATGAGAATACACATTTTCCAGAACTTATAAATCCTGTAGCTCATGTTCGTTTAGCGGACATAGAACAGGTTGATGATGCATTTAACAGAACTCTTCTTGTAGATGAGATTCAAGCAGATGCTCATCAAGAAGCTACAGGCATAGGAGGTAAAGGTTATTTAACGGCAAAAGAAGCTAAAGAACAAGCTTTAAAGAAACAAACTTTTAACCATCGTAGAGAAAAAATAAAGAGCTTAGATGTTTCTGAAGAAATGAAAGATAAGCTATTTGAAGAACTTTTAATGGACGCAGAAATAGAGTCTGTAGTGTTTGGTACTGCGCCCAGTGTTCCAGACCTTCCGTTTAAATCTGAAAAGCGTTGGGGACTTCAGGGCTTACGTAAGGCTATGATGGTAGCAGCAGAAGAGGGCTATAACCAAGTTGCTTTAACTACTGGACGAATGCAAGCTGAAAGAAATGCTAAGTTAGCAGAAGTTTCTAAAGTTCTTTTATATCCTGATTCTAACCCTGAGCGCGAAGGAAGTTGGCTTGTGCAAGGTGTTAAAAAGGGAGAAGAAGGCTATAATGATTTTGTGTTAAGTTTTGATAACTTTGATGAAGTTGAAAAGAAGCTGCCTAAAATGATAGGTAAAGAAAACGCAGAAAAACTTTTAAGCTCTAAGCAAAAAGACGATGGCGAATATTCTTTATCAGCCGACATGACATTTAAAGCAGGCGGCCAGAAGTTTTTTGATTTCTATGATAAGACCCTACAAAAGCTTTGGAAAAATAACTTTGCTAAGAAGTATGATACTGAAATTAAAATGGTAGAATATAAGCAAGGCGATAAAACCGTTAAGCTTCCTACAATTGAAATAACTCCAGAGATGAGAGCCGACTTACGTAAAGGCCAAGAGATGTTTGCAGAAGGTGGATACGTAATTCAACAAGGCGATACACTTTCTCAGATTGCTTTAGATGAGGGAGTTTCAATGGATGAGCTTGCTCGAATAAATAAAATTGAAGACGTAGACAAAATCTATGCCGGACAAAGATTGATTATAGAAAAAGAAGATGCGTCTGATATTTCAAAGCAAGCTAAAGTTATTGAGCAGGCAGAGCCTATTAAAGAAGTAGAGCAGATTAAAGAAACTGTAGAAAATGTTTCTAAAAATGTACAAAGTACAATAGAAGAAACAATTGACGCTGCTAAAGAAAGTACATCTAAAGTCGGTGAAAGCTTATTAGATACTGTATCTGAAACAACTGAAAGTGTTGGAAGCATAGTATCTGATGCAAGCGAGGCTGTTTCTGAACAAGCCGGAAAAACTTTTAAAGCTTTAAGAAAACTACTGGGAGCTGACTTTAGTTCTAGTGGACGTACAGCAGAAAACGTAACTGGAGCTATAGGCGAACCCACTGCTACAGATTTAAGCGGAGCAAAACTTCCAGACCTTAGAAAATATGTAATGGGCGATATGACCATGGAGCAGGTGCGGGAAGCTAACACACCTGATGCTCCCGATTTGTCTGACACTAAACTACCAGACCTTGATTTTAGTTCTGAAGGGCGTACAGCAGAAAACATGACCAATGCTGTAAGCACAGAAGACTCTGAAATAACGCTGCCTAAGTTAGATGTCGAAGGAATACGGGAAGCCGTAGCGACTCCAGACCCCGACCTGTCTGATACGCCTAAAGCTATACGCAACATACAGCGCAAGCTTGTAGCCGGAGTTAATGTAATACCTGAAAATGCTTTGCTGTATACTCGTTACATGTTAGGCAATAAGCTTGGATTAGACATGCAATCCCCTGATGTTCGTGTTGAAAAGTTTGGCACTGAGCAGCAGGATGTACTTAGAACTGCAATAGAAAATGCAATAAAAGCAGGTAGAACATCTGTCAAGTATTCTGATTTTCCAGATATGGAAAGCGGAGAAAG
>Ga0181399_1000948_pt1 | contig 10451 bp, 7 predicted proteins | sample 22SPOviralmetaG_FD_130128 | JGI IMG/M metagenome (GOLD analysis project Ga0181399, IMG submission 130128) | Marine viral communities from the oligotrophic San Pedro Time Series (SPOT) site, San Pedro Channel, CA, USA - 22 SPOT_SRF_2011-05-21 | ecosystem: Environmental > Aquatic > Marine > Strait...
ATTTAGTAACTCTTCATACTTTATATGAAGATAAAGGAAATTCATTTATAAAGCTTATAGATGATATAAAGCCCGATATTATTCATTTTACTGAAATACCAGAACATTTCATAGACCATTCAACATTAGATAAAATTTTTGGAAACAAAAAGAGAAAGTTTGATATAGTTTGTTCAACACATGGTTCTTTTACAAATCCGGATAAAATTAAATATCATCCAGATAGATACATTTTAGTATCAGAGTGGAGTAGACAAAGATTCGAACATTTGGGAATAGATACTAAAGTTTGGCAATATCCTATTGAAGATTTTAAATATGATAAAGATAAAGCCAAAGAAGAACTAGGTTTTGAAAAAGATTGGAAACATGTTCTTATGGTTGGTTTATTTTCAGTTGGTAAAAACCAAAGTGAAATATTTGATGTAGCTAGATTATTAGAGAAGTATAAAATTAAATTTCACTTTGTAGGAAATCAAGCAATTAATTTTGAAGATTATTGGAAACCACTTATGGATTTCAAACCTAAAAATTGTGTTGTATGGGGTGAACGAAATGATACTGATAAATTCTATAAAGCATCTGATTTATTTTACTTTAGTTCAACATTAGAACTTAATCCACTTTCAATCAAAGAAGCCCTTTCATACGGCTTACCATCTATATTTAGAAGATTACATACATTTTTAGATACATATGATAATACTGATTTGGTAACTTATATCGATGATGATATTCATAAAACAAAAAATTTATTATTAGAAACCTTACAACCAGAGTTCAATGAAATTCCTGGTTGGTTCTCTTATCAAAAATTATATGATGAAGTAATTGAAAAATTACCAAATAATTCAAACGTAATAGAGCTTGGTTCTTGGATGGGAAAATCAACTAACTATTTTGCAACTAAACTAAAAGAAACAAATAAGAATGTAAGATTTACTGCTATTGATACATTTAAGGGTTCGGTTGGATATGATAACTTATTACATAGAACAATGTTAAAACCATTTGATAATGATTTATATACTGAGTTTTCTAATAATTCAATTATATCAAATAACTTCGATGATATACAAATAATAAAGGATACATCAGATAATGCTAAAAATCTTTTCCTAAACAATTCACAAGATTTCATAATGGTTGATGCTGGACATGAATATGATGATGTTAAAAATGATATAAACAATTGGTTTTATAAAGTTAAACCAGGTGGTATAATTGGTGGAGATGATTTTGGAACTAATTTGTTTGAGGGATTAACTAAAGCAGTTGATGAATATTTTTATGGACAAGTAGAAACAAAAGAGGGTTGGGTTTGGTATAGAAAAAGACCTCGTATTCAAATTATCCATATGATGACAAACCCAAATGATATTAGAGAGAGAATTAGTGAGAAATCACTAAAACAACTTCAACGTTGGGGATTTGATTACAAACCTATGGTTAATGAAGTGTATAATGGAACACCACCTTCAGAGTTTTGTAGGAGACCTGATGATATATCCGATACTCCAATCTATAAAGGTGAGCAAGGTATAGGAAACATTACAGGCAGACATTATGGTTGTTATTTAGCTCATATAAATGCATTAAAAGAAATAGATACCGATAATTACGATTATACTTTGATATTTGAGGCAGATGCGTTTATTTATTCTAATCTAATAGATTTTGTAGATGTAGTTAACAAAGCATGTTTTATCTCAGAAAAAGATGATGTTCCATTTATTAGTTTTGGAGATAATCCATCTTGGACTAGATGGGAAGTTGATGAAACATTTAGAAAAACTGATTACAATCAAGATTGGGCTCATGCTTATTTAATACCAAATAGAGATAAACAATGGTATATGGATAGGATTGAAGATTGTGAATGGGATGTAGCTGATTTATGGTACAATCATGTATTCTATCATCACAAAAGATTAAGATACACAACAAACTATCCTTTTTCAAAACAAGCTGAAGGATTATCATTATTAGATAATACAAATAAAAGTTGGAAATGATTTACGATAATATAAAAAGAAATAATAATAACATAGTTGAAATAAAAGATTATGTAAAAGTAGATTATGTAAATGGTGCATGTGTTGAAATATTAGGTTCAGAGAATTTAACATATAGAGTTGAATTTATAGATAAAAAAACAAATTTTATACATTATGAAACTGAACTAAAAACAAATCATTGGGCTAAATCTAATATTAGATATTTCGTAGATTGGACAATTAGAGTTTGGCAAAACGATAAACTTGTAGTTGAAAAAAATTATAATGCAACTAATAAGCGAGTTTATATTGCACTAGATTCAAAAGCATTGGGAGATACATTGGCATGGTTTCCATATGTTGAGGAGTTTGGTAAACAACATAATTGTAAAATAGTTACATCTACATTTCATAATGATATGTTAAAAAAACAATATCCTAATATTGAGTTTGTGAAGCCAGGTGATGTTGTTCCTAATTTATATGCTATGTACAATTTGGGATTATTTTATAATGATGGTAGTATTGATTACTTTAAAAATCCAACAGACCCAAAAGAAGTTACTATGCAAAAAATGGCAACTGACATATTAGGATTGGAATATAAAGAAATAAAACCAAAGTTAAAAGATAGAAATGTTGAGAAAGATGATAAACTAATCACAATAGCAATACATGGAACTGCTCAACCAAAATATTGGAACAACCCAACTGGTTGGCAGGATGTAGTAGATTGGTTAAATGATAAAGGCTATAAAGTTAAATTACTTTCAAAAGAGGGTGATAACTATATGGGTAACACACACCCAAAGGGAATAATAAAACACCCAGAAGGACCATTAGAATCAGTTATGGATGAAATGGCTAAATCAAAAGCATTCATTGGTATTGGTAGTGGATTGAGTTGGTTAAGTTGGGCGTTAGGAACAAAGACAGTTTTGATTAGTGGATTCTCAGAGCTTTGGGCAGAAATGAAAGATTGTGTAAGAATCGGTTCACCTAAAGGAAAGTGTAGTGGATGTTTTAACCGATTAGGATTAGATGCTGGTGATTGGGATTGGTGTCCTGACCATAAGGGTACTAACAGACAATTTGAGTGTACTAAGGAGATTACTTCAGATATGGTAATAAGTGAATTAAAAAAGTTTTTATAAATGAAGATTTGGATTAATGGTTGTTTCGATGTTCTTCATCACGGACACTTTCAATTAATTGCACATGCAAAATCATTGGGAGAAAAATTAATGATAGGAATTGATTCTGATAGAAGAGTAAAAGAATCAAAGGGAGATAATAGACCTTTTCATAATGAAAAACAAAGAATATATAATCTACTTCAAATTAATGGAGTTAATGGTATTGTGGTATTTGATACCGATAAAGAATTATCTGATGCTATAAAAGAATACCAACCAGATATTTTTGTAATTGGAGAAGAATACAAAACGAAAGGTATTATTGGTAGAAAACATGCTAAGAAAATAGAATACTTCCCTAAAGTAGAAGGATTCTCAACAACTGGATTATTAGATGAGTAAAGTTTTATTAATAGGAGAACAATGTGATGATATCTTCATTTATGGAGATACACCCCGTCTTTCACCCGAAGGACCTGCTCCTGTATTTATTCCAAAAAGAGAAGTTTTCAATGGTGGAATGGGAATGAATGTATTAGCTAACTTAACATCATTGAGTATTGATGTGGATTTTCATCATCAAAAATCTCCCATTACAAAGACAAGACATATTCACGAATCATCAAACACTTTATTATTAAGAATTGATGAAGAAAAAAATATCGATAGGATAGGTAACAAACTACTTACCGATATAGATTATTGGGAATACCAAATGATTGTAGTTTCTGATTACAATAAGGGATTCCTAACCGAAGAAGATATAGCATATATCGGATTCAAACATCCAAATGTAATTTGTGATACAAAGAAGCAATTGGGTAATTGGTGTAAGGATTTACGATTCATAAAACTAAATCGTTCAGAGTTTGAAAATAATAAAGAATTTATTGAAAAAAACGATTGGATTTTAGAAAAGCTAATAATTACATTAGATAAGGATGGATGTATGTACAAAGGTATATCATATCCAACCGAAAAAGTAGAGATAATGGATATCTCAGGAGCTGGTGATACATTTGTAGCAGGGTTTGTTAAAATGTTATTAGATACTGATGATATTCCAAAATCAATACAGTTCGGAAATCGTTGTTCAGCACAAGTAGTACAAAAGAGAGGTGTTACAACAATAGATTACGAAAACTTATAATTTATATATTTATATACGAATTCAAAACAAATTAATTAATTTATAGTCATATGGCAAAAGAACAAAAAACATCGATTGATTTAAGAACGGCTGAATTATCAGAAGATAAGGTCAAAGAAATCAAAGGATATAATGGACAGTTACAACAACTAATGGGTCAAATTGGTGAGTTGCATATTAGAAAAAATCAATTACATTCTGATTTAGAAAGAATTGATGAGGCATTCACTCAAGCTGAAACTAACTTCAAAGAAGTTAACGCTGAGCTTAGAAAAGAGTTGAATAAGTTAGAAAGAGATTACCCAAGAGGTCAATTAGATTTAGAAAAGGGTACAGTTACTTATAACCCAGCTATTAAAGAACAAATGGAACAACAGGCACAACAAGGTGGACGAGGTGGAAACAACGGCGTTGACGGTGGTGAAGTTGTAGATTCTCCATTTGTTAAAGTATAATTGGTAAAAGTAATAAATTCTATATTTATATAGTACAAAGGAAATAGTACTATATCAGATGAACGAATTATCTCAATTCTTAATAGAAAGTATTTTAGGAGAAGCGGAGGGTGTAGACAACAAAGTTGTAGTCTATGCTGGCCGCTTTCAACCTTTTCATAAAGGTCATTACGCAACCTATTCCCACTTAGTAAAAAAGTTCGGAAAGAATAATGTGTATATCGGTACATCCAATAAAACCGATAATAATAAATCCCCATTCAACTTCAAAGAAAAGGTAATGATTATTACCAAAATGTTTGGGATTCCAAAAAACAAAATTGTTCAAGTAAAAAATCCGTATGTACCAACTGAGGTACTAACGAAGTTTGATAAAGATACAACTGCATTCATTACTGTTGTGGGTAAGAAAGATGCTGGTAGATTAGGTAGTAGAGGTAAGTTCTTTACCCCTTACAAAGATAACTTAGATTTCGAAGGATATGAAGATAAGGGATACGTTTATGTAGCACCTGAAGGTGCTGGTGGTGTAAGTGGAACTGAAGTTCGTAAGGGATTATCATCAGGTTCAGAAGAAGATAAGAAAAACTTTTTTACAAAAAGAGCATATCCAAAGTTTGATAAAAAGATATTTGATTTTATAACAAATACATTAAACGAAGATTTTACTATTTCAAAAGAAGTATTAGAAAATTGGTTAATTAGTTATGGAAATGATTTAATTAAGGAGGCATCAGCCACTATGGGTAAAACTGCAGTTGATGATGGACCTAATTATATTTTTCCAAATTATAATACATTCGATAGAGTTTCTAAGAAAAGAGCAGAGGCGGTAGGATATACTGTTTTATCACAAATTATGAGTGATGAACTTACTGATATAGACCCACATCCAATTTATCCTGAAGGACCTGTAAAAGCAGTAACTCCATATCCCGCAGGTGTTGCTGGTAAAACAACCGCAACTAACCAAAAGGATTTTTATGGTACTGATGCTTATAATAAATGGTTTAGACATGTAACTAGAATTGCTGGATTGGTAGGGTATTCTATAATAAATTTTGATGAATTAAAGGATGATAAAAAACAATCAACTAAAGATTTATCTAACGAAAAGAAACCACAAGGTAATGTGGTAAGTGAAGATATAAAACTTCCAGTAAAAATAGGAGATACAATTCTAACTGGTAGATTTAAAAACAAAAAAACAATCATCAAAACAATTGGTAAAGATGAGCATGGGATGCCAACTATAAATGGTAGAAAGGTAGTAAACTTTAGAATTGTTAAAGAAGGTACTGTTAATGAAATCCCAATGGCTGATTTGGTGAAGATTGATAAGTATGCTGATAAACAACTTAATCCAGTAGATATAGTTCTAACTGATAAACATTTCTTCGATAGGTTAACTGACCCAAGAAATAAAAAAGAAATATCACAAGCTGAATTAATTGGATTCTTTAAAAGATTAGGAAAGAAGAAAAAAGATTTTGTAAACTTCTTAGATTTATATGGACAGATTGTAGCAAAAGATAGTAGAAGTAAAATCAATATTCCATTTATGAAACAAGCGAATAAAGTAATCGCTAAAACCATAATGAGAAAGGATGATTTTAAAACATCAGACCCAGAATATAAATTTGAATCATTACCAACTAAAGTTACTGATAAGTTTAAAGCTGTAAAAAGTGGTAAACCTTCTTCAGAAGCTGAAAAGGATTTCAATGACCACCATACATATTCATCATATGCAAAGAGAGGTTCAATGGCTGAGCCAGATACAATTGATTTTGATGATGATGGTAAAAGCCCCGGTCATCAAGCAAACGATAAAAATACTAAGAAAAAAGGTTATGAACCTGTAACTGAAAAAATCAACTCCTTTTACTATGATGATTTAAAATCATATGTTTACAAAAGAAGAGGAGAAATAAGTAAAGTATTTAAGAATCTATCAGATAAACAAAAGGGTGAATACTTAGAAAAACTTTACATCAAATTATTTCAAGGCCCAACTTCAAGAATGGTACATAAAGATATCAAAGGTAAGGGTGGTGAATTATTAAAGATGTTAATAAAGGATAAAAGAGTTAAAGAAGGATTAGGGCATGGATATCCAGACCAAAAGTGGATGGATAAACATGAAAAAGAAATCAAAAAACTAAGAAAGAAATTTGATAAAGAAAAACTTCAGTATAATGAACCATACGCATTAGGTGGTGGTATTACTGAATCATTGATTTTGGAAGGAGGTGCTTATGGACATATGAATCACCCATTCGATACAGAAATCAATTTAACTTTTGGACAATTAAAAGATATAGTACAAAAAGCTTTAGAGGGTAATTTAGAACTCACTAGAGAAAAAACAGATGGACAAGCATTGGCAGTTAGTTGGAGAGATGGGAGATTGGTTGCAGCGAGAAATAAAGGACATTTGAAAAACAAAGGTGAAGGTGCATTAGATATTAATGGGGTGGCTGTGAAGTTTGCTGGAAGAGGAGAATTGGAAAAGGCGTATAACTTCGCAATGAAAGATTTAACGAAGGCAATATCTAAGTTGAGTGAAAAGCAGAGAGATAAGATTTTCAAAGGAGGAGCATGTTTTATGAATTTGGAGGTAATCTATCCAACTTCTGTTAATGTAATACCTTACGGACAAGCACTATTAGTATTCCACGGAACAATGGAGTATAATGAAGATGGTGTTGCTATTGGTGAAAACCAAGACGCCGCAAGAATATTAGCTGGTATGATTAAACAAGTTAATCAACAAGTCCAATCAGCATATACGATTCAAGGACCACCAGTTGTTCAATTACCAAAATCAAAAAATCTTTCATCAACTAAAGGAAAGTATAATTCACAAATATCAAAATTACAAAAGAAATTTAAATTAAAAGATAATGATGGAATCGCTGATTACCATCAAGCTTTTTGGATGGATTTTGTAAATAAGAAATCACCATCTAAATTAGATAACAAAACTCTAATGGGGTTAGTTAAGAGATGGGCATTCTACGATAAATCATTTAGATTGGATAAGAAAAATTTATCTGATGAAAAAACATTAGAATGGGCAAAGGGAATTGATAAGAATGACCACGCTAAGATGGCTAAGGATAATATAAGACCATTTGAAAATATCTTCTTAGGTTTAGGGGCTGAAGTACTTTCATTTATGAGTTCAGCACTAACTGTAAATCCTGATAAGGCAGTTAGGGATATGAAAAAAAGATTGGACAAGACAATAAAAGATGTTCAAAAATTAGGTGATGTTAAGAAAGTAAAAAAACTAAAATTAGAATTGGAAAGATTAACTTCTATCGGAGGAAAGAATAAAATAGTTCCAAACGAAGGAATCGTATTTGTATATGGTGGAAAGACTTTCAAACTAACAGGAACATTTGCACCCCTTAATCAAATACTCGGTTTATTTTACGAATAGTAAAAAACCCAATACTTATATATATGAATATATAAGTTACAAAATATGGCTGAGAAAAAATTCAATAAAAAATATATGCACCCAACTCGTAGAAAGTTGGTAAATATGATTCAAACCGGTGAATACCAAAAAGATAGTCAAATATCTTTATCGGATATCAAAGAAACAACAAAACGAGAAGTTGGTGATATTTGGGAAGAAAATGGTGTTGTTTATGAGCAAAAATCATATGGTAAGGTAAAACAATCTAAATTATCTAATGAACTTAGTAAAGTAAGAAAATACTTAGCAGAACAAACTAAGTGTAAGGGAGATGATAGCAAAAACAAAAAGTATTCAGCCGCAGATAAAAAATTAATAAATAAAACTGGATTTTGTGCAACTTGTTTAGCTGAAAGAGAAACGCAAATAAAAGTCGATGGATTATGGAAAGAGTATGAGGATTATAAGATATACTCTAATATGGCAGCATATGGAACCGATGTTTTAGAAAAATGGAACCAAGCATTAAATGAAGTTACTAATATTCATAAATATGTAAATGATGATGGTTCTATTGAAAAGTGGTCATCAAACGAAGATGTTCAAAATCTAAAAAAACAAATAGAAGCTGATATTGATAATGGTAGAAAAGAACTTATCGATGTTATAGAAAAAAGAAATGCTGCCTACGAAAAGTTAAAACCTATGAATTATGAACTTGTTAAAGAAATTTGATTTAAAAACAATAATGATAATGATACTATGTGTGGTATTGTTATTAAGAAGTTGTGGTGGTGAAGAAGAAGAAAAAGAAATAATAAACGTAGATGGTAAAGATTACGAACTGTTAGAACAAAAAACAGATACCATATATGTAGAAAAAGAAGTTAAGGTAACAAAGTATGTACCAAAGTATATTACAAAAGAAGTAATTAAAGAAGTGGAGATACCAGTAGATGTAGATTCACTTGCAATTATCAAAGATTACTTTTCAAAAGTAACAGTTAAAGATACATTAAATTTAACATATGATTTCCCAGATGTAGTTACTGATTCATTAGGTAACAAACCAAATGGAGATTTAGGCTTTGGTATTCTAACTGATGTCATTTCACAAAACTCAATTGAATCTAGAGAAATAGATTGGTTTTTTAAGATACCAACTGTTTATAATACAACGATTGTGAAAGAATTACCAAAGAATGAATTTTATTGGGGATTAAATGGTGGTTTCAACAAAGAAGATATAATCAGTAATGTTGGAGCTGGGTTAATCCTAAAAAATAAAAAGAATAATTTATTTCAATTAGGTTTAGGTATTCAGAATAACTCTAATACCTCACAATTAGCACCATTTATTACTGGTGGTATGTATTGGAAGATAGGAAAAAAATAAATTTAGTTTGGCTAAAAAAAAGGCATCATTAAAAGAAATTATAGCGGTAGAGTACAAAAAGTGTGCATCTGACCCTATTTACTTCATGCGAAAGTATTGTATGATTCAACATCCTGTTAGGGGTAAGATTCCTTTTCACTTATATCCTTTTCAAGAAGAAACATTAGTTGATTTTAAAAATCATAGATATAATGTTATTCTTAAATCCAGACAAACTGGTATATCAACATTAACTGCAGGATTTTCTTTGTGGAAAATGTTATTCAATGATGATTTTAATTGTTTGGTAATTGCAACAAAGCAAGAAGTAGCAAAGAACTTAGTAACTAAGGTTAGGGTAATGAATCACTATCTACCATCTTGGTTAAAACTAACAACAGTTGAAGATAACAAACTATCTTTAAGATATTCAAATGGTTCCCAAATAAAAGCAACTTCAGCTGCTGGAGATGCTGGACGTTCTGAAGCATTATCCCTTTTGGTATTTGATGAAGCGGCATTCATTGATAAGATTGAAGAGATTTGGGTATCGGCTCAATCTACATTATCAACGGGTGGTAATGCAATTATTTTATCTACTCCAAATGGTGTAGGTAACTTCTTTCACAAAACTTGGGTAGGTTCTGAAGATGGTACAAATGGATTTAATAATATTAGATTACATTGGAGTGTTCATCCCGAAAGAGACCAAAGTTGGAGAGATGAGCAAGAAACTCTATTAGGACCAAAAGGAGCAGCACAAGAATGTGATTGTGATTTTGTATCTTCTGGTGATTCGGTTATTGACCCACAAATACTTCAATTTTACAAAGAAACTTATGTACAAGAACCACTTGAAAAGGGTGGGTTTGATGGAAACTTATGGAAATGGCAATTTCCTGATTATA
>Ga0181399_1000949_pt1 | contig 10448 bp, 6 predicted proteins | sample 22SPOviralmetaG_FD_130128 | JGI IMG/M metagenome (GOLD analysis project Ga0181399, IMG submission 130128) | Marine viral communities from the oligotrophic San Pedro Time Series (SPOT) site, San Pedro Channel, CA, USA - 22 SPOT_SRF_2011-05-21 | ecosystem: Environmental > Aquatic > Marine > Strait...
ATGTCAGCAAATGCAGAAAGAACACGTGCTGGGTATGAAGTAGCACAAGCTAGATACCAACAACAACAATACAAAGATGAAATAGAAAGACAAAGATTAGAACAAGCACAACAAGAAAGCGAAAGAAGACGTAGGTTTGCACAAGAGTTTTCATCTAACCAAGCAATTGCTGCCGCATCAGGTGTAGACATTGCATCTGCTAGTTATCAAGCCCTATTTGCATCTAACAGAGAAACATATTTAAAAGATAGAGACGCAATATCTATGAACTCATTAGACGACATAGTACGTTCAAGACAAAATTTACAACTAGCTAAAATGAAAGAAACAGCAGCGAAACGTTCTGGAAAAGTTAATACAGGATTAAGAGTAGCAGAGGGATTATTACAAGTTAAAAAAATAACAGACGAATTATAATGGCATTAAAAAGAGAAAAAAGATTTTTTGATTATAAAGATAGAATAGGCGTTAGTCGTGGTGGTGACTTTGATACTATGCAATCTTATTCGGCACGTGAAGCTCAGCAATTTGAAAACCTTATGCGTGAACAATCAAACATTGCGTACAAGGAAGCAGTAGAAAGAGGAGAAGAACGAGGATTACTAGAAGCAAATAAAGCAAATGTAGTATATGAAGATGTACCTATAACATCAGAAACTGGTGAAACTTTAAATATAAAGTTACCTAAGAAGTTTACGCCACCAGTAGGATTATCTGGAAAGACTGCATTAAAAAAATTTAAAGAACAAACGCACAAAAGATACATAACAGAAATATCAAACAGTACTAGCAGTATTATAGAAAGTTTATATTCTACCTATGCAGATACTGGTATAGACCAACAAACATTTAATGACATGGTAATTCAACAACTTGAACCTGTATATAATTCATTAGATGCAGAAACAAGAAACCTTATAAAATTAAAAGACCAAACCGATATTATCCAAAAATCTAACTATATACAAAGAGAATACATAAGCAAACAAAGAAGAACAAATAGTGAACAATCAAAAATGGAAATGCAAAACATTGAAAAAAATTTTATTAGAAAAATTGTTGGTAAAGAAAAACATGATTCGTACGCAGAATTTAAACAGCAAATAACTAAACAAGTAGAATTAAAAATTACAACTCCTTTAGAAGCAAAAATACTATTAGAAAATTATAAAGATAAAGTAGAATCTATAACTAAACTAGATACCTTAACAAATAAAATGTTTCCAAGCTTAGGAACCGAAAACCTTTCTGCAGAAGATTCAGTCAAACTAGATGAATATGGAAAATTTTTAGAAGACAATACACAAATAGAGTTTACGTATAATGGCGTTACAATAACAAAAAAAGATATAGAATCCAACGCTGGTAAAAATTATGATAACAATGTATCAGGTTATAAGAAAACTATAAAGATACATCAAACTAATGCGTCAGGAATGGTAAAAAAAGCAACCAATCAAAGAATTATTAATAGCTCAATTGAAAGTTACAATGAACAATCTGCATCTGGACAAGATCCAAAATATGTATTTGGGCAAAAGTCAGGAAAAGATAGACGTAAGCTTGCATCTGAAAATGAAAGACAGTTGTATAATAACTGGATGTCTAAACAAGCTAGCAATGGTGTTAAGTTTGATGACATTGAAAAAAATGCAGAAATAAAAGCTGAATGGACTATTCATAAATTAAAACATGGTTTAATTAACGAAGAAACATATAACACATATGTAGATAAAATAAATTCTAGTAAACCTGATGATGTATTAGACATGTATCAAGGTAGAATAATAGAATTTTTTTTCCAGCAAAAAGATAATTATAAACATACTAATGAGTTTAATAAAAAAATTAATGATTTATATTCTAATTTACTTGGAGCAACAGCAGGAACACAATATACAATTGTTGAACAATATTTAAACCCAGATAAAAAAGTAGACAAAGCATCTATAGTAGAACTATTAGGCATGCAAACGAATACAGATTTTCAAAAACCTAAACAAGTAAACGATATAATAAATAAAGCTATAAGCGAGATAGCTGGAGCAAGATATACTGATGATGTAATGTTTAGCACAGTAGCTGTTAATAGAGTTATGTCAAATGTTTATAACGGTTTAGATAGTCAAGGACTAAAATTAAGTGAGCAATACATAAAAGATTTAACAAAAAGAGAATTGACATCATTAGATAATACAGCCGAATGGGGATACAGTAGATTTAGTATACCTGTTTCACAAACAGTAGTATCCTCGGACACAAACTACTTTGACGATTCTCAAGAAACATTTGCAAAATATCCACCAGAAAAAAATTATCAAGAAAATTTTGCAACTATTCAACAGTCTAAATATACCTACAAAAGAATGACTGATAAATATAAAGCATTTTTAAACAGACCTCAAAACGATAATATAAAAAAAATGTTTGGCAAAATGGATTTTGGATCATATCAAAATCCAAACCTAAGACTAAGAGGACGCCTTAAAGACAACAACGAAGTAGAGTATATAATGGTTTATTATAAAGATGGAATACAGTATACGCTAGAAGATGAAAACAATAGAGTTCTTACTTTTGATAGTAATGATTTTGAACAAAACATATTAGAGCCAGATACTAATGAGTGAAGAATATAAATTTAGACAAGACACAAGTTATACAAAACCATTACAAGAGCAATCATTTACTGCTGATGTAGTAGATGAATTTTGGCTTACTTGGATGGGACAAACAATTGATGATGAGTTTGTAAATCAGGGTGTATATAGTAAAGACTTCGACAAAGACTATAATCCATATGACGTAGACAACATATCTGGTTATGAAAAATATGCAGATGAATTTTTACAAGTTAGAAACAAAGAAGAACATGATTTTTTAAAAAGAAAAATAGAAAGAAACGAAGCACGTAGAGAAAGACTTGATTCTACAGAGCGTAACATACTACCAGCTTTAGTTGCAAATCTTGTAGATCCAATTAATTTTATACCAGTACCTTTCGTAAAAGGAGCTACCTTTTTATCACGTGCTACTAAAGGTGGCTTAGCTTCAGCAGGTCTTGTTGGTGCAACAGAACCTATAAGACATTCATATGATCCGACTGCTACTAACGAAGAAACAGCAATGTATGTAGGTAGTGCGTTTTTTCTAGGTGGAACTTTATCTGGCTTTCTTGCTAAACGTACACCAGCAATTGCTAAAGCTACTAAAACAGAAGATGGTGGTAAAGGTATTATGGACAATGTTTTTAGTGCATTGTCAGAAACTGAGGGAAAAATTATATGGGATAAACAAAATATCAAAATTAGAAATAACAATGTAAATCTAATAGAGGGTAATACAGATATATTTTTAGATTCAGCTGGAAGAATGTTTAACAAAAATGGTAAATATAAAAACGAAAAAAAGGTTACTAATTTAGATCCAGTTATATTTGGTTTTCAACAAGGCAATGCTACTACATACAAATTCTACAAACCTATACAAATACAAAACATAAAAGGCAAAGACACTATCATAATAGATACAGCATATTTACGAAAAATGTATGATGAAGATACATTTATATCTTTAAACGACAGACCAGCGCCGGGACAAGTAACTAAAGATATAGGTAGACATGTAAAAAATTCAGATGATTTAATTAAATACAACATAAGACGAGAGATAGAATCTTTATCTAATAAGCAAAATAAAAAAGAAGTTACTGTAGATTACAATGGCAGATTAGATAAAGAAATTTATGATAAAGACAATATGGCTGTTGAGAATTATTTAACAGACACAGGCAATATTCCAGTAGTAAAACAAATATTAGATCAATTAGATAAGTACACCGATACAGGTAAAGTTGTACAAACATTAAAAAAATACAACGCAAGATTACAAGAAAGAACAGGCAGAGAAATATTTGAATTGATAGGTGACTATGGTGCATCAGTACGTGGTGCTACTGCAAAACCATCTGCATATATGGAAGTACAAACTAAATGGCAAATACACTTACAAGATTCATTTAAAAAACTAGATGAACATTTTGTAGAATACATGACAGGCAGTAAAGATAGTACAAAATGGATGGGTTTTAACTCTACAGCTTATATGTTAAGACGTGGTGAATGGGCTAGAAATTTTACTAGAGATGTAGCTCCAACAAAAGCTGGTGCAAAAGAAAAATCATATGAACAATTTATGGAAGATGTGTTTGATGCAACTGCAGATATAAAAAAATACAATAGTCCAGATATAGAACCAGCTGTAAAAAGAGCAGTAGATGATGTAAGACGTTATTTTAAAGCATTTAGAGATGAAGCATCAGAATTAGAAATGTTTGCTACACAAAAAAATATTAAAAAGAAAATCGCTTATAAAGAACAACTATTAGAAAAAATAAGCAAGTCTAAGTTTAGAACTAAACATAATTCAAAAAAAATAAAAAAAGAAATAGATGAGTTAAATGAACAACTAGAAGAACTAAGTGAAGATATATCACCAGCATATACACAAACAGATGAATACATAACACGTTTTTATGACAGAGAAGCAATACTAGATAACCCAGATAAGTTTAAAAATATTATTAGAAATTGGTATATAACTCATCCTAAAAAAAATCCTAAGATGGATTTAGATGCACGTGTAAATAAAACATATGAACGTGTATTACAAATGGCAGAGCAAGGCGATACAGATAATATTTTATCAATGAGAAATACTGATGGCACTTATAAAGCTGGAACTAAACCATTAATGCAAAGACAATTGTCTATACCTACAAAACTATTAGATGAATTTGTTATAAAAGATCCCAGAGTAATAATGACGCAGTATAACCAACGTATGGGTACAGCTATAGAAATTACTAGAAAGTTTGGTGACAGACATATGGATGATTTTATAACACAAAAACATTTTGATTTGATAGAAGATGGCGTAGCAGAGGGCGACATTAATGAAATATTAAATGCGTTTATAGATGCAAAAGATAAGATGTATGGAACATTTAACACAATACCACCAACTAATATAAACAAAAGAATCGCACAATTTATTAGAAACTGGACGTCATTATCCTCAATGGGTAAAGTAATTTATACAGCACAAGCAGATATGGGCAGACCAATTATGCTTCATGGAGTACAAAGACTTGGAGAAAGTTGGTTAAAACCTTTGATAAGCAATCCCGCATTATTTAAAAAAATGGCAAAAGACGCAGATTTTCTTGGACCAATGGCTGAATTGACATCGAATCAGGCAGCGATGGAAAGAATATTTGCTACTGATATGGGTACTACACCTAATGCTAGAGGTATGTTTGGTGGATTATTTAACGTAGCACAAAAAGTACAACCATTTTATTATGTAGCAAACTTACTAACCCCTTGGACTTTGATGATGAAACGTATGTCTACATATGTATCTCAGCACAGGTTTATTGAAGATGCTTTAAAAATGACAAATGGCACAGCAACTAAAGCCGATATAGTGAGAATGGAATCATATGGTATAGATAAAGCATTTGCTAGCAATATAGCTAGATTATACGACAAAGGAATTATACAAAAAGAGGGCAAAATATTTTTACCAAATGCAACTGCATGGGAAAAATCTGGAATACCCGGAGCTGTAGAAACATTACAAATTTACAGACAAGCTATCAAAGGCGATGTAGAAAGAGCCATTATTACACCATCACCTAACGATAAATTTAATATGATGTATGGCGTGTTAAGAGTAAACAACAATGATGTTGCATCATTAATGGATAATTCAATGGGCAGGGCATTAGGATTTACTAAAACTCAATTCGGTGGCAAATTTCAAAACCCATATATGGCATTACCATTTCAGTTTTATTCATGGGCAATCGCAGCAACGAGGAAACTAGCTATGTCTGGACTAGCAGGTAGAGATGCTCATTTAACAGCAGGTGCAATATCAATGATAGGATTTGCTATGTGGGGCGATTACTTAAAGAATCCTGATTATTGGTACGCAAAATCTACAGAAGAAAAATTCTTACAAGCTATAGAAAAATCAGGTGTATTAGCAGTATTTAGCGATCTACCGGGAATCATAGAAACAGCTACATCACATGAATATGGCATTAGACCAATGTTAGATATGGATAGTCCATTTGGTGAACCAGAGGCTCATGATGCACTCAGACCGGGTATTGGTCCGGGACCATCTAATATCTTAGATATCTATATGGCATTTCAAGATGGCTCAGATAAAGAAAAAAAAGACGCAATTAGGAGATATATCCCATTGAACAACTTTTGGATGTGGGATAAATTATTTAGAAAATCGTACAATAACATAGTAGACTACTAACATATGACTATATTAACAGCAAAAAATACGCCTAGAGTTAGCTATACAGCCACCTCTAATCAAACAGCTTTTACTATACCATTTGAGTTTTTTAGCACAAATGATATAAAAGTATATAATGGCACGAGTTTACTTACGTATAATGCAAGCCCAAGCTCAACATCCCAGTATTCTGTTACTGGTACTGCTTCTGCTAGTGACAGCGCTTTTGAGTTCGGTGCTGGGGGTACTATTACTCTCGGTAGTACTGGGGCTTCCAATGGCGATATTATTACTATTATTAGAGATATTTCAATAGAGAGAACATCGGACTTTCCAACAACTGGCTCATTTGATATAACCTCACTTAACACAGATTTAGACAAAGTATATGCAAAATTAGCTGATATTGACCAACAGTCAGATAGATCAGTTAAATTATTAGATACAGATTCTATTGCAGCGACAGTAACATTACCGGCAAAAGCTACCAGAGCATCTAAGGTGCTTACATTTGATAGTGATGGCGATGTTCAAACAACAATCGCTGCCACAGATGTAACAACAATTGCTGGTATAGCCAGTGATGTCACCACTGTATCTGGTATTGCTAGCAATGTTACATCTGTTGTAAGCAACGCAAGTAACATAAATACGGTTGCTGGAGCTATATCAAATGTAAATACTGTTGCAGGAATATCATCAAGCGTTTCGAGTGTGGCTGGAGTAGCCTCGTTAATTACATCAGATTTTGTATCTGACCTAAATACATTAGCAACTACTGATATAGTTAACGACCTTAACTTGTTAGCTACATCTGACTTTGTATCAGATTTAAACAGTCTTGCAACCTCAGACTTTGTATCTGACTTAAATGCACTAGAAGCTATAAAAGCTAATGTAACTACAGTAGCTGGCATATCTAGTAATGTAACAAGTGTTGCAGGTAACTCATCAAACATAAACTCAGCAGTATCAAATGCAAGTAATATTAATACTGTTGCTGGTGGTATTACAAACATAAACACAGTAGCTAGTAATCTAAGCTCAGTAAATGATTTTGCTAGTATTTATCGTATAGGCTCTAGTGATCCATCATCTTCACTCGATGAGGGTGATTTATTTTATAACTCAGATTCTAATTTATTAAAGTTTTATAATGGTTCAGCTTGGGTATCTATATCAGATGCTTCTAGTTTGGTTACAGTAGCTGATGAATCAACAGATACTAGCTGTAATGTAATATTCACGACAGGTGCTACAGGTAACCTTGCACCTAAATCAGGAACAAATTTAACATTTAATTCAAATACAGGCGCTCTTACAGCTACATCTTTTGTAGGTAATGTTACAGGAAATGTATCTGGAAGCTCAGGTTCTACGACTGGAAATTCCGCAACAGCTACGGCTCTTGCTACAGCTCGTAATATTGGTGGTGTATCGTTTGATGGTACAGGTGACATAACCTTACCCGGTGTAAACTCATCAGGTAGTCAAAATACATCTGGAACAGCAGCTGGACTATCATCTACACTTGGAGTAAGTAGTGGTGGTACTGGAGCTACAAGCTTAACAGCAAATGGAGCTTTAATTGGTAATGGCACAGGAGCAGTTACATCTGTTGATATGTCTACCAAAGGACATTTATTAGCAGGTGATGGATCTGGAAACCCATCAACACTTGCAGTCGGTACAAATACACATGTATTAACAGCTGATAGTAGTGAGGCAACAGGATTAAAATGGGCGGCAGCTGCGGCAGCTGGGGCAACAGGAGCTGGAGGAGATGAGGTATTCGTTGAAAACGAAAGAGTGGTTACAACCAACTATACTTTATCTACTAATAAATCTGCTATGTGCGTTGGACCATTAACGATTAATACAGGGGTTACAGTAACAATCCCATCAGGAGAGAGGTTAGTTATACTATGACATGTAAAATCAACTGCGATGCTAGTACAGGTCTTGAGATGTCATCTGACACTTCACAAACGCTAGATATACAAGCTAATGATGTAACTAAGATGACAATCGGCTCAACGATTGATATTCAAGGTAACGAATTGGTGTTAGATGCTGATGCAGATACATCTATCCATGCAAGTACAGATGACCAAATAGATTTTAAGGTTGCAGGTGCAGACTGTATGAAAATAAATTCATCAGGCAATCTTGTAATGGCAGCAGGTAAAAATCTTTGTATAGGTGATGATGATGATGTTGTTATCGGTAGAGCAACTGACAATAGAATGACTTTTAATACTAATAGTACTGAGAGAGGTAGAATAGATGAAAATGGCATAATCATGCTTGGCTCTACTTCAAGTGATTTAGGAGAGAGGTTACATGTTGCTCATACAGGGGGCGGTGCTGTTTGTGTTATGAGAACTGTGAACTCAGGTGGTACAGTACAAATTGGTTTTAAAAATGCTAATGGTTTTGTTGGAGAAATTGTTACAAGTGGTAGTGGTACATCTTATGCAACATCATCTGACTATAGATTGAAAGAAAATGTAAATTATACATTTGATGCAACATCAAGACTAAAACAATTAAAACCTGCAAGATTTAATTTCAAAGCTGATGCAGATACAACATTAGATGGTTTTCTTGCACACGAAGTTTCATCAATAGTACCTGAAGCAGTTACAGGAGAAAAAGATGCTACAAAATTACAAAATGTATATGATGAAGATAATAATAAAACAGGCACAGAAACAGTACCAGACTATCAAGGCATCGACCAAAGCAAACTAGTACCTTTACTAGTTAAAACAATACAAGAACTAGAAGCTAGAATTACAGCATTGGAGAGTTAGATGGCATTAACATTACATGGGACAGTATCAGATAACACAGTAGCTTTAGATAGAAAGACTGCTACTCCATTAGTTATAAATGGTGATATGCAAGTTGCACAAAGAGGAGACCAAACAGGAATCACAGCAGGTCAATATATAAACATTGACAGATATTTTATTAACATGATTAATTTAGGCACATGGTCATTTACTCAATCATCAGATACACCTGCTGGACAAGGATTCGGAAGTTCACTAAAAATAGATTGCACGACAGCAGATGCCTCACCTGCATCAGCAGATAATTTTTATTTATCTTTTCAAAGTGAGGGTCAAAACTTACAAGTGTTAGAGAAAGGTACATCAGATGCTAAAACATCTACTCTTGCTTATTGGATTAAATGTAATAAGACAGGAAACTATGTTGTCGAATTATGGGATAGAACAAATGATAGACACGTTGCAGTTTTAAAAACAATTTCATCTGCTGATACTTGGCAAAAAGTTGTATGTAATTTTCCTGCTGATACATCAGGTGCTTTAGCTAACACAAATGCTAGGTCAATTATGGTTTCATGGGCATTTGATTCAGGCACAGATTATACATCAGGCACATTACCAAGCTCATGGGCTAGTCGTACAGATGCAAATAGATTTGTTGGAACAAACTTAGGACTTGGAGATAATACTGCCAATGAAGTATTAATAACAGGTGTCCAATGGGAAGTAGGAACTTATGATGCTAACAGCATACCACCATTTCAGTTTGAAGATGCAGGTACAAGTCTAGCTAGATGTCGTAGATATTTTCATATAGGTGTTAGTAATGATGATGGTTCTGGTCATGCAAATGGTTCTTTTAGAACTAATAACCAAGCACAAGTGTTACATAGGTTTCCTGTAGCTATGAGGGCAGCACCAACAATTACACAAATAGCAACAGACAATATGATAGTTCACGATACTGCTGATGGAAATAATATAAATGTAGATAGTGTAAATTCTGTGTTAAATAATGGAACTTGCTCTGCTATGGTTTCATGGAATTTAGAGGGAACAAGTGGTGTTGCAGGAGATGGAGTTTGGATGTACGGAACAGGAAGCACTCCAGGTGTTAAATTTGATTCGGAGTTATAATGGAAGTTACATCAGCAAAATATACATTAAATGTTTTAGGACAAAATGGTGGCATAAAAGCAACAATAGATGGTGTTGTATGTCATGTTCCAATAAATACAGCAAACACACACTATCAAGCTATACAAGAATGGGTATCAGCAGGTAACACAATAGAGGAAGCAGACTAATGGCATTAGTAATTAAAGGAAG
>Ga0181399_1000957_pt1 | contig 10404 bp, 5 predicted proteins | sample 22SPOviralmetaG_FD_130128 | JGI IMG/M metagenome (GOLD analysis project Ga0181399, IMG submission 130128) | Marine viral communities from the oligotrophic San Pedro Time Series (SPOT) site, San Pedro Channel, CA, USA - 22 SPOT_SRF_2011-05-21 | ecosystem: Environmental > Aquatic > Marine > Strait...
GTTAAAAAAACTAAACTCGCCTATAAAGAAGAGGTTGCAAAAGCCCGAAAGCATTTAGATGGTTTAAAGAGTAAGTATTACGAGGAGATCAAGTTGAGACCCGGAGTTACTCAAGACCAACAAAAAGCAATGGACTTTTTCAATCGCTATAACGAAGAGCAAGACATAGCTTCTCAACAACATGAAGATTTTAGATCTGAAACTAAAGATTACTTTGCTAATGAATTCAAAGGTTTTGATTTCAAAATAGGAGATAAAAAATTTAGATACGGAGTTAAAAATCCCAATGATGTTGCAGAAAAACAATCTAATATTACCAACACGATTAAGAAGTTCTTATCCACAGATGGTAGCATTAAAGATGTTAGTGGTTATCACAAAGCTATTTATGCTGCTGAAAACGCGGATACTATTGCACAGCATTTTTATGATCAGGGTAAAGCCGATGCTATAAAAGGTGTTGTTGCAAAAACCAAAAACATAAGCAATGAAACTAGAGCTACAGCTCCAAGTGATGTTTTTGTTGGCGGTTATAAAGTTAAAGCTGTTACAGGTCTTGATTCTTCAAAATTGAAAATTAAAACAAAAAACTTTAACTAAAATAATTTAAAACTATTATGGGATCAATTAATCCAATTTATGGAAGTATTTTACCTTCCTTAACTCAACAAGCTCTTCAGTCAAACTACCTAAGTTTTACTGATGCTGCTGGCGGTAACTTCGCGCAACAATACTTACCAGAAGTATATGAACAAGAAGTTGAAAGATATGGGAACAGAACCTTATCTGGATTTTTAAGAATGGTTGGCGCTGAAATGCCAATGACATCTGACCAAGTTGTTTGGTCTGAGCAAAACAGACTTCATATTGCATATGATGGTTGTTATATAGATGACGATACTGCTGCTGATGCAGGTGTTGTAACTATACCTACTAATGATAATGCTGCTCCTTGGACTGGTACTAATCAAGCTATTAACGTAATCAATGAAAACGATACTGTTGTTTTAATGAACGTTAACTCAGGTGTAACTATCAAAGCTGTCGTTTCTAACGTAGCAGCTGGTGGTGGTACTACTACTGATGTAACTTGTTTAGCTTTTCAAGAAGTTAATTTACGTACTTTAGGTGTTGGTGCTGCAGGTGTTAACCCTATCAAACTATTTGTATATGGTTCAGTATTTGCAAAAGGAACTGTTGGTAATCCTAACAAATCTGCACAACCACAATTCACACAATTTCACAACACACCAATTATTATAAAAGACAGATACCAAATTTCTGGTTCTGACACTGCACAGATTGGTTGGGTAGAAGTTGCTACTGAAGATGGTACATCAGGATACTTATGGTATCTAAAGTCTGAGTCTGAAACAAGACTAAGATTTGATGACTACTTAGAAATGGCAATGATTGAAGGTGAAAAAGCTGCAATCAACGGTGTTGACGGTGCTGCTGCTGATGGTATGTTCCAAGCTGGTAAAGCTGGTGTACCTGGATTTACAGCTGTAAACGCTCACGGTACTGAAGGTTTATTTGCTGCTATTCAAGGAAGAGGTAATATTATGTCTGGTTTTTCTGCTGGAACTGGTATTTCTGATTTTGATCAAATCCTTAAAAACTTAGATACTCAAGGAGCTATTGAAGAAAACATGCTTTTCTTAAACAGAGCTACTGATTTAGGTTTTGACGATATGCTATCTCAGATTTCTAGTGGTTACTCTGGTGGTACTGCTTATGGTTTATTTGAAAACTCTGAGCAAATGGCACTTAACCTAGGTTTCTCTGGTTTCAGAAGAGGTTCTTATGACTTCTACAAAACTAGCTGGAAATACTTAAACGACGCTTCTACAAGAGGTGCTGTTGGTACTCCTGGAATCGATGGTGTATTGATACCTGCTGGAACTTCAACTGTTTATGACCAAGTATTAGGTACAAACATTAGAAGACCGTTCTTGCACGTAAGATACAGAGCTTCACAAGCTGACGACAGAAGATATAAAAACTGGATCACTGGATCTGTTGGAGGTGCTTACACTTCTGATTTAGATGCAATGGAAGTCCACTTCTTATCTGAAAGATGTCTTGTTACTCAAGCTGCTAACAATTTCGTATTGTTCCAAGCTTAAGATTACTATAAAGCGTTAGGGGTGTCAAAAAGCAAAGGCTCAAAAAGGCACCCCAACCTTTATTTTTTTATTAATTATATTATATTATATCATGTCAAAAACAAAAGAAATTAAAGCCCCTAAATGGGAGATTAAAAATAGATCCTATAAATTAGCAGGACCTCACGCACCTCTTACATTCACACTTCAATCTAAACATAGTTCAAGATACCCTTTATTATGGTTTGATAACGAAACTGGTGAGCAAAGAGAATTAAGGTATGCTACTAATCAAAACTCTCCGTTTGTAGATGAACAAAAAGGAGAATGTACATTAGGTCATATTATTTTTGAAAATGGAATACTTGTTGTTCCAAAACAAAAAATAAATTTACAAAAATTATTATCATTATATCACCCTAAAAAAGGTTTTAAATATAATGAAGTTATGCCTGCTAAACAAGCGGCAGATCAATTAGATCAGATGGACTATCAATTAGATGCAATGAATGCAGCTAAAAATCTTGAAATAGATCATGCAGAAGCAATTCTTAGAGTTGAAAAAGGAAGTGATGTAGCAAATATGAGTTCTAAAGAAATTAAAAGAGATGTTATGCTTATGGCAAAACAACATCCAGCTAATTTCTTAGCTATAGCTTCTGATGAAAATGTAGGTTTAAGAAATGTAGGTATAAAAGCTGTTGAACAATCAATAGTTAAAATATCTCAAGACCAAAGAAGTTTCCATTGGGGATCAAATGATAGAAAACTTATGACTGTTCCTTTTGATGAAAACCCATACTCAGCATTAGCTGCTTGGTTTAAAACTGATGAAGGCGTAGAAGTTTTCAGAACAATTCAGAAAAAGTTACAATAATATGTAACTATAATTATAGTGAAGGGTCACTATTGTGGCCCTAATCACTATTAACTAAAATATTAAAATGGCAATAAACGTAAATACTGTATATCAAACCGTTTTATTAATACTAAATAAAGAGCAGAGAGGTTATATGACACCTGTTGAGTTTAATAAAATAGGTGCTCAAGTTCAATTAGAAATATTTGAATCATACTTTGATAGCTTGAACCAGCAATTACGTGTTCCACAAGCAGACGTCGATTACTCTGATAGAGTAATGAATTTAGACGAGAAAATATCTATATTTAAAACATCAGGTGCAGCTATATATGACGCACCTTCTTTTTCTTTACCCAAAGAATCTGGTGTTGCTCAATCTACAGAGACATTAAGCACCATAATTAATCAACAAGCTTATACATATACTACGTTAACATCTAATCAGTTGTCTAACGGTACAGTTCAAGTTTACTTTGATGGAGTGTTACAACCTTCTTCAGCTTATACTATAACTAACAATATTATATCATTAACAGTATCACCAGCTTCGGTTTTTACTGTTTTGACAGTTGTTGATTCAAATGATTTTTATAGGTTAGGCACAGTGACTTATCAAGCTGGTGCATTGCCTTATTATGAATTAGAAAGAGTTGGTAAAAGTGAATTATATCATTTATTAAGTTCTAACTTAACAAAACCTTCTACTAGAAATCCTATTTATACATATGCAAATCAAAAAATAACTGTATATCCAAGCACTATAGTTAGCGGAATTAATGTAGATTATATAAGAAAACCTTTAGCTCCTATATGGAATTTTAGCTTAAACGGAAATGCTTATCAATATAACGAAGCTACCTCAGTAAACTTTGAACTACATGATGCAGATCAAACAGAATTAATATTAAAAATATTATTATATGCGGGTGTTGTAGTAAAAAGTATGGAAATTGTACAAATTGCAGATCAACAAGTACAACAAGAAAACATTAATCAACAAAGATAATAAAGCATGTCAAGACCTAATGGTGGTTTAATAACCGAAACTAATAGACAATATTACGCTGGAGCTCAGCAGTTTTATATAGACACTACCGGTTCAGGTAAAACGTTTACATCAACTTTTGATACTGATTTAGTTTTTGGAGGTTCTGATCCTGCAACAGGAGATTTTAATAAAAACAATTTTAAATTATTTACTAGCCCTGATGCAACTGTATGGACTGAGCTAACTCCATCTAGTTCAAGCGAAACAGGTATAGTTACAAACGCAACAGGTGTTGCAAGTACATCAGTAGATTTAACAACTTATAATTCAGATATACAAGTTGGTATGACGGTTACAGGTTTAGGTGTAGACTCAGGAACAACTGTTCTTTCTACAATTAACCCAGGTACTTCAATAACAGGCAACGCTTATGTTCCTTTTGTTACAGGTAACATAGGGTCTATATTAAGTAACTATAGCGTTATAATGACTGCAAATATAACAGCAGATATACAAGCTTTAGGGGCTAATGCTGTTGTTGATGATCCTAATCCTGCAGGGGTTGGAACTTTTACAGTATATGATCCACCAACTTTTGTACAAAGTGTATCTACTAATGCTGGTGTTACAACTGTTGTATGGAATAAACTACAATCTGGTACTGCTAATGGAATGCTTCTTAGGTTTCAACCAGCGATTACAGGTACTACAACACTTACATTAAGCGCTTATAATGCTAGTATAGTTGCTGGTATGGGCGTAAGTGGACCGTATGTATCAAGTGGTACTATAGTTGTTAGTAATACAAATTCTGGAGGTAGAAGTGTTATAGTGTTAAGTAAAGTAATGACACAAAGAGCTGATAGTAATGGTGCTTACAGTTTTTTTAAACAAGAAATTACTCTTAATAAAAACGCTACAGTTGTTGATACTGAGGTTTTAACTTTTAAAAACGCTAGTCCTTTTACTGCTGCAAACAATATAGTTACTGTTAATGTATTTTTAGCAGCTGGAACATATTTAAAAATACAATTAGATGAAACAACGATGTGGGATAACAACGGTAGTTATGGTTATACCACATTGCATGATATAATTGATAATTTTCTTATTGCTTATGTAGGAGCTGGCAAGCTTATACCTAGTGTAAAAAGAACAGATGTAATATTTCATGCAAAAAGAGGATTACAAGAATTTAGTTATGACACATTACAAAGTGTTAAATCACAAGAGGTAAGTATACCACAAAGTTTATCTATTATTATACCACAAGATTTTGTTAATTATGTAAGATTATCGTGGATAGATGAATTAGGTGTTCAACATACTATATTTCCGGCAAACACTTTAACTAGTAATCCTTATACAACACCAGCGCAAGATAATTTAGGTGTTCCTACTCAAGACAATATAGAGGAAAATATAGAAGGTACATCGGTTATAAATGAAAGATGGGCTGGTACTGATCCAGCAAGAATTAGTGGAGCATTAATGACTAATCAAGGTGATCAAGTTGCAGATATATATAGAACTATGTGGGGTGATGGTTATACAACTTGGTTAGGCCAAAGATATGGTATGAATCCAGAAACAAGTCAAAGAAACGGCTGGTTTACTATAGATGAAAGAAAAGGTATGTTTACTTTTACTAATAATTTAAAAAACAAAATAGTTCTTATAGAGTATATATCTGATGGTAACGCTTATGAAATGGATACACGTATACCAAAAATGGCAGAAGAAGCTTTATATGCACATATTATACACGCTATATTAAGTGTTTCAACAAATGTACAAGAATATGTTATAAGAAGATTTAAACAAGAAAGAAGTGCTAAACTAAGAAATGCTAAAATTAGATTATCTAATATAAAACTTGATCAAATAATGCAAGTAATGAGAGGTAAATCTAAATGGCTTAAATTTTAATACATGGCAGAAATAAAGAATAGTTTTCTAAAGTCCAAGATGAATAAAGACTTGGACGATAGGTTAATTCCTAACGGCGAGTATAGAGACGCGCAGAATATATCTGTGGGTAAATCTGAAGAAGATGATATAGGTGCGTTAGAAACTGTTTTAGGCAATGTACTTATGACTGCCACGGGTTTAATATCACCAACTCTACCTAGTGATATGACTGTTATAGGATATTTAGCAGACAAATACTCTGATAAAATATATATCTTTTCTACAAATTATACAGATAGTTACCCCGACACTCAACCAACTTATACTCCTTCTAACAAAAGATGTATTATATATGCTTTTTCACCTGGAGCTACAAACGCTGATGTTATAGTTGATAATGTATTTTTAAATTTTTCTACAACAAACCCTATACAAGCTAGTTTAATTGAAAATTTATTATTTTTTACAGATAATAGAAATGCTCCTAGAAAAGTAAATGTAGATCCAGAAAGTGGAATATCTGGATATTATACAAATGAAGACCAATTAAGTGTTGCTAAATACAACCCTTATTTGCCAATTAAAATGTTTAAAAAAGCTACCGGAGTTGTAGTAGCTAGTCCAGCACCAACTACAACTACATTTGTTGTCAGCAAAAATATTAATATATTAGCAGGAATGTCTGTTATGAGTACTAGCTCTACTGGAACAGTAAAGGTAGCTAGTTATGATTACGTAACAGTTGTAAGTGCTATAGAAAGTGGTTCTTCACCCAACGAAATAACAACAGTAACTTTATCTAGCCCTATTACAGCTCCTGTAGCTGGTGATATATTTACATTTCTTATATCTACCATGACTAATAAATCTTCAGATACTACTTGGCCTGGAGATCCTGATTACTTAGAAAGTAAATTTGTAAGATTTAGTTATAGATATAGATTTGATGATGGTGAATATTCTTTAATGGCACCATTTACACAAATTGCATATATACCTAAACAAAAAGGTTATTTTATTAATGGTGACGAAGATGATGCTTATAGAAGCACTATACTAGGTTGGATGGAAAACAATGTTAACAATGTAGAATTGTTAATTACTTTACCTTGTCTTTTCAATCAATTAAATAGTGACTTTAAAATATCTTCAATAGATATTTTATATAAAGAGTCTGACGGCACGTCAATAAAGGTGTTAGAAAACTTAAATCTAAGCAGTATACAACCTGACACTGTTGATAATATTTTTAGTTATAACTATCAGTCTAGAAAACCATATAAAACTTTACCTTCTGATCAAACGACTAGAGTTTATGACGTTGTACCTGTTAGAGCATTAAGTCAAGAAACCGCTGGTAATAGAATTATTTATGGTAATTTTAGAAATGCATACACCGCACCTGGATCAATAGAATATGATGTGCAGGTTGGTGATAAAGGTGGAAAATCGTCTACTAGCTGGGTAGAATATCCTAATCACTCATTAAAACAAAATAGAAATTATCAAGTAGGTTTTGTTCTTTCTGATAAATATGGTAGAACATCACCTGTTATTTTATCATCTGTAAGAACATCACAACCTAACTTAGGTTCTACACTGTTTTCTGCTTATAACAGTGTTTCATCTAATATAAAAGCTTGGTTAGGTGATACGTTACAAGTTTCTGTTACTCAAGCTATAACAAGCACATCTAATGAGTATCCTGATTTTACAGAGGGTAGACCTGGTTTATATGCTATACCTACTAATGTTACTGGTTTTGCAATAACAAGTGCTCCAACAGCTATTTCAGACACACAATATCAATTCACTCTTGATAATTCTAATACACCATCTAATGTAACGGTTCCAGTACAGGGAGATTATTTAAGAGGTGAATATATAGATTATGTTAAAGTTGGCACTGTAACAAACGATGGTGCTACTCCACCTAGATACACTGTGCCTACAGATGGTAGAGTTAATTCTAGTTATTCAAATAATACCACACTTGGAACAGCAGCTGATATAAAATTTGCATATAATATAAATCCTATAGGTTGGTATTCATATAAAGTTGTTTTAAAGCAAACAGAGCAGGAATATTATAATGTATATTTACCAGGTATATTAAATGGTTATCCTGCTATAAAATCAGGTGGTATTGCTTTTCCTCAAAATGAAGATAATAAAACAGCTAACATTGTTTTAATAAATGATAATATAAATAAAGTTCCTAGAGATTTAAACGAAGTTTCAGATCAACAAAGACAATTTAGGAGTTCAGTACAATTACACGGTAGGGTTGAAAACAATTCTGCTACTACAAATATACAATTTTTCCCAGGTATATTAACAGATACAGCAGTAAGTATAGCTACATCTGATGATTCAAATATGAATTATGATAATTTGTCTACATCTGTACCAAATGTAAGTAATCCACCTGGTGGTCAAGATAATTTATATCAAATAGATAGTAAACCTTTAATAGCTAGATTATCAACATCAAAAACAATAGGTTCATTAACAAACGCAATGAGACCTTTTTTATCAATATATGAAACTGATCCTGTTGATTCTCTTTTAGATATATTCTGGGAAACAAACACAGCAGGTTTAATTGCAGATTTAAACGCAGATGTTAGAACTGGATCTGACGAGCCAGTTGCTTTTACAGCTGACAATTTTCAGTTTTTAGAAAGCGATACCGCTGGCCACGCTTTAACTGATCCTTTTTGGCCAGTATCAAGTGAAGGTGTAGTATTTAATGGTTCATATCCAACAGAAATAATTAGTGCATATTATACTTCCGTTAGAACAGGTAATCTACAAATTCAATTAGGTAGTGCAAATAGTTTGTTTGACATAATACAAGATGGCACAACAAGATCATACACAATAAAACTAAAAAAATTAGCTACTTTTGTAAATGATAGTGATTCAAAAGATATTTATAGTTTTTTTATAAAAATATTAGTTACATCAAATACTTTAGCAACAGGTGCAACCCCAACCTTAACAATTTCAAGTGTTAAATTAGAAAATGTAGCACCATCGTTTACTCAAAGTACTTTACCAACAATAAGTATAACGGTGGATGAGGGTGGTAATCCTATGCCTGGTCAAAATACTACAGCTGTTAATGGGAGCGCTGATGCATTACAAAACCAAACGGACTTGCATTGGTCTATTGTCTCTGGAAACCCTACAGGTACTAATGGTAATCCAGCTTTCCAAATAGAACCACGTACCGCAAATGGCAAAACTGGTGGTTTTATTTCTCAAACACCAACAAACAATGCGCCTTCGGGTTCTCACACTTTAGTTTTAAAAGTTCAAGATGCGTTTGATAGCAACAATCAAGCTGGCACAGGAAGTAAAAGCAGTCCTAATAAAAATCAAATAATAAACATAGGGCCAATACAAGCTAATACAACTATAAGATCTGGTTGTCAAACTGGTCCTATTGACATGTTGTCACCAGCTGCCTCACAACAAGCTTTACGAACAAAGTACAATGCTCAATATGGTATTTCAGGTATATTTTATGTAGCAGATGGCACTTTTACAAGCAGTAGCCCTGCTAGTGGATATGCTTTAACTGATTTACCTACTGGTGTTGTTCCTAGTACAGCACAAACTGGTGATGCATCTGAAACAAACACAATGTTTAAATTGGGTAGTGCTTTATCAAAAGGAACTTTATCCTTATCGTTAAATGCAAATATGACATGGACTGCAAATCTTCCTTCTAGTGGACTTGAAGGCGAGGTATACTGGGAAGTATATCATAGAACAAATAGTAGTTCTAGTTGGGCATCTATTGCTGACTTAAATAACACTATTTTAGATAATACAGCTAATGGTGGAAAAGGTTTAAAAATGCTTTTAGAAACAGACGCATCAGCTGGTGCAGGAGGAGTTGGTACATATTACAAACAATTTGTTTTAGCTTACAATCAAGTTGGAGAATATTTAGTTGTTGCTAATGATGCTAAAAACACTATAGCTCCAGCTCAATTAAATTCTTTAGCTGTTTGGGTTAACTCTAATGATCTGTACTATAGTACTTGTGTAATAGAAAATGGTGTTGATTTTGCTCCAACAGTAAACCCTTCTAATTCAGGTGTTGTTCAATCATATCAATATAAAATTGGTACATCAGCGGATGGAGGTAATAGTTTCTTTTGTCCTTCTGTTATCAGTAGTACGACATATGGATATTCTCATGTTCCTTATGGTAAATATGTAACTCAATTTTATAGCACTAGTGCTCTTACATCTACTATTTCATTTGCTGACGCAGGAGGTGGTGTAAGTAATTATAGAGCTTTTATAACACACGGCTCATCACCTTATCATGGAACTGATTCAGGAACAACAAGATTTTTCTTTTCATCAAGATTTGTAGCTACGACCGCTAAAGTTTACGAACCAAACCCTTGGTCGCAAAACTTTGTACAAGCTTGTAGTACTTTCTATGGTTATCCAAGATCTATATCATAGTAATAATGTTTAAAAATAAGTGATAATAAATTATGGCAGCAACA
>Ga0181399_1000959_pt1 | contig 10402 bp, 13 predicted proteins | sample 22SPOviralmetaG_FD_130128 | JGI IMG/M metagenome (GOLD analysis project Ga0181399, IMG submission 130128) | Marine viral communities from the oligotrophic San Pedro Time Series (SPOT) site, San Pedro Channel, CA, USA - 22 SPOT_SRF_2011-05-21 | ecosystem: Environmental > Aquatic > Marine > Strait...
AATAAAACTTTCTGTGGGTAACTCTTGGGTAACTTTTACAGTTTAAGTAACCCTCTTTGAAACCAAAAATAGCTTTGTTTTTAGAGGGGTATACACCCTTATATAAAAAGACCTTTAGATTATATGTCATACTATACTAGGATTTAGACATAAGGTGTCGCTGAAAACTTATTGGTAAGTACCTAACCCAAAAAAATATTATAAAAAAATTTTTCAAAAAAAAATTGGATTGAGACTGGAAGAGCTATAAGGTTATGGAGACTTTAAAGACATCCCCCAGTCTCGAATACTTTAGATTTAGACAAAAAAAGTATTATTAATGCACTTACTAATATAATGATCTTTTTAAAATTTACCTAACAGAAATTATCCTTTAAATTTCGTACGGACCTTTTTTATTTATATTACGACCTCTGTTTGTGGATCTATATTTGCTGGGATTGTAATGATGGTCTTGTCCATTATGATAGTTCGGATCATCAAATCCTTTATTGGACATATTAAATATTCCAGTCCCATAGTTCTTTGTGTAGCCTTGAGGTTTTCTCCTGGTCAACTCTAGGTTCTCCTGTAGCTGTTTCTGTCGCTCTTGTTTGACCATGCGTTCAACTGTAGGAACTAAAGCTAACTCTTCGGGAGACATCTTGCCTCTTAAAGCTATCATCTTTTTCATATGGTTGTGATTAGCAAAAGCTTGATTTGGGTATCGACCTTTTTTAACTGCACTTTCGTGTCCCCCTCTGTTAACTTTAGGTTTCACTGGGTACATATCAACTAGGGTACAATCCTGTTTTGCACGCACTCCCTCTTGGCTCTTAAAAAAATATTTTCCATTCTTAAATATATAGAGGTCTTTGTACTTGCCTCTCTTCATACCAATCTTGACTGCTTCTCTTGATTTACCTATCTCTTTGGCAAATTCTGATCTGCTTATCGTATATAAATGTTCATCTGTTTTCATAGTAAAAGGTAACTCTGTTACCCTGTTTGTGTACCCATTGTTCCCACTGCCTCTGCACCCAGTATTACTATGAGAGGTGTGAGAGACAAAACATTAATTATCCTTTAAATCACAACAGATCTCTCAATCTCTCAAGCCTCTCAAGTAAATATAAAGACATTAAATTAACAGTTCAGCGAAGCTTCAACCCATACAGTAAGAGAATATAAAAAGGCTGATTGAGTTGAGTGATGAGTGTACGGTAATGTGTACGGTAATATAAGAATGTACGCTTAAAGTTTTACTGTAGTTGCTGGTGTTTCACTGGGTACACACTAGGAAAAAGCGTAACAATAAGATGTACGATAATATAGATCTGTACGACTATTAACTTGTTGTGATAACTGCAGTTTTTGCATTTGTACCCAGCCTATAGTCGAACAAAACGTAACGTACGATTTATTTAATGAGATCAAAGAAGTCATTTAAACTTATGACAACTAATGGTTCCCTTGAGTTCATCTTCATGGCAACTGCTGGTGTTAACTTATGCTGACCTTTAGAGGCCTGTTTATACCAGTCATATATAGTTTTCATCTTGCTCTGGTTCTTGCACTCAAAGTTAACTCCTACAAGCTTCCTGGCCACTTTAGATAGTACAACATCTGGTCCAGTTTGGCCGTGCTTTGCAGTTACAACATCTGCTGGCTTTAGGTGTGGGAATGACTTTAATATCTTATCTCTTACAAGGTTCTGTAACAGTGCTGACTTCCGTCTCTTACTCATAGGTGTCATAGTGAAAATTCCTTTTTAACTGTTGGATCTTTATATCCGTGTGCTACCCATAGTTCCGTCTCTGAAAGATCACTATTATATAATCCATCACGCACTTCTCTAATGTGCATCAGGTATAGTCTCTTCTTACTTCCAGTCTTACTATTCTTTGCCTGTCTTGTAAGTTCTCCGTTTGGCCATTTGGTAGCTTTCTCTTTTAGGAAAGCCTCAAGATCTGACATAGTAAAATATACATTCTTAAATAGTACAGAATCTTTCATAGCTCTAAAGCAATCAACCTTGTGGATGGTGCCTGTATAATTCCACCATAAACTTTCTCCAAAAGTTCTAATTTCAGTATATGGAGCAAAAGGAAATTCCTCATTATAAAAAGCTTCTTCCATCATTACATAGAAGTCATCTTTGTTAGCTTCAATCAGTAGTTCCTTATCTGCAGTTGATGGAGCGTCTCTAAAAAACATTTCTCTATCATAATTAACTTCATTTAAAAGGTGCCACTTAAAGTGTGATGGATCTTTGACTGCATCCAAAATATCTTTTTTGTAGTTCTCATCTTGCAACATTTGAACAACTTGATCTTTCTGTTTTTTGATATGTACTACAAAGGATCTCCTGTCATACTCACTAATATGAATTGGTGTCTTACTATTAGAGAATACAAAGAAGTTACATAAGTTTGGTATTTCTATTTGAGGTTTATTCTTTGGATTAATAACCATATTATCCTCTGTTATTAGATCTTTAAACTCATTAGATAGCTCTTTGGTTTTAGCAGTGTTTTTTTGGAGCACTACTTCATTCAAAAATATAAGTTGTTTACCCTCTATAATGGTTGAGTGAGTTCCTATCATTTGAGAAAACTTCACATTTGGACTTACATTTTTTACACCAAACATACTTTGACATAAGTTTGCTAATAATTTTTTACCAACACCCTCAACTACAGAGTGGATAATTACATACCATTGAATTTTAATTCCATAATGCAATCTCTCCTCTTTAGCATTTAGCATAAAGGCTAGTACTTGTTTTATGATGGTCCAGTTATCTTCTCCGAATAACCAACTGTAGTATTCATTCAGTCTATCAACATTACCTTTAACGGCTTCTACTCCTGGATCTTCATATATGTTTAAATAAGTTCCACCAGGTACACCTTTGATATCGCCATGTTGAATTAAAGTAACTCCTGGATCAAACCCTGCGTGTGTGAAATAACTCCGTAACTTTGTTAACTTACTATCTTTCAATAGCTGATCTGTCATAGATCCTTTTTTAACTTCGTGTCTCCACCAGTCATTTATTTGTTCTTTAGAATGAAATTTTTGTGTTTCAACTTCATAAAAATCTGTTCTTGATTGAACGTAATAATGGTTATTCAAGATATTATCTGTAATGGCGCTAAACCCTCTTGCGTCTAAATAAGGTTCAACTTGGCATATTTCTTTGATCCATTTTCTTTGTGCGTTTAGATAATACTGTTCATCCATTTTGTCTTTGGCTACAGATCTCTCAACTCCTTTGATATAATTCTGCAACTTTTGCTGGTCCAGTGGTTCATCAAGTACGTCATTTAACTCCTCTAGTGATACATCACAGTCATATAAAGTTTTGTATAATTGAACTGTTAGAAAAGCTTTATTTCTGCCCCCACCCTCTGCACCTGATAACATTCCAACAGTTGCAACTACTGGAAGATGATTTCTGTATTTATGTCTAAAGTAAAATTGATTTAGAGATAAAGGTCTACCATCTGGTGTGTAAAGTTTGTCATAATCATAATGGTATGGAAGATATAACCATCTGCCTACTGCACCAGCACCATTTGGAACTGTAGGTACTGTCGCCTGGCCATCACACTTTATTAATAATTCTTTTTCTATTCTGGCCTCAAGCTCTTTTGCTCTGTCGTGCGCTTCCTCAACGTGCATAGGTTCATCTAAAAACTCTATCACTCTCCATTTTTTATTTGGTGTTTGAAAACAAAAATATTGCCAACCTAGATTTTTAAAAATGTTTGGACAGAAATCTTTAGGTTTAATTCTTTTATCTATATCTATTCCAATCCATTCAACTTCATTAGTCTCTTCATTTACTGGAGATCTACCACAAAGCTTATTACCATTTAGATGATCTTCTATTGGTACCAATCCAGGATTTTCTATTGTTAGTTTTTCTTCTGTAACTGGATCGTGTTTGTAACAATATCCGTGTTTAGTTGTTGCGCCACTAAATATTTTTAAAAAGGTCTCTGCATTATTCATCTTTGTCTCCATCTTCTTTTTTAATTTTTTCCATTTTATAAATGTGTTCAACTCTTCCACTCTCAAGCAGTGTGTGTTTGTGTGAGAAAGTTTGGTATTCAGGAAGCTTCTTATTGTGCTTCTTGATATCTATACCTTGCTCTTCTGCAAACTTTCCCAGTTGATGTAGTCCGTTGTAAGCTCTAGTAATCTCTATGTGGTCCTTGAGTAACTCCTGGTTTTTCTCCAAGCAGTCAGTGTGCTTCTCATGGTAATCTTCAAGTCTAGCTGAAAGTTTTTTAAGAGCTTTGTCTTGCTTCTTTATATAGGTGTGTTGCTTACTGCATAAACGGTGCAAATCTTTATAGGATATGAAGTCGTGTTCGCAGGCTGATATTTTATACTTTATATCTTTTGTCATAGTTGTCTCCTTTGGTCTCTTCGGACAAGCTATGATCAATTAATCTCTCTACTGTTTTTGCATTAGATAATTTTTTGTCTTTAACCAGTGAAACTGAAAGTTTCGCAAGTTTATCCATAGTATTGGTCCGTAAAGAGATAGATTTATAATTATATTTACAAGTCATTTTTGTCTCCTCTTGGTTGGTTGCTCACACTTTCTAACTTTCTGATTTCTAACTTCTGAACTTTAGTCAATCTCTCTTGAACTTTGTCTAAAAGGTCCTGTAAAGAGCTTGAATTAAAGATCTGACTACGTATTCCATAGAGTGTCGATAACTCAACATTTTCTGGAACAAATAATTCTCTTAAATCTCCTGTTTTAATTTTGAGATCTTTGGTCATCTGTAATTTTGGGAATTTTGTCATTAGATGTAATCCTTTATAATTTTCATTACACCACCAGCACCATATCTATCTGTAAGACCTTTTAATCTGGTCTCTCTTCTATTTTCTGCATTTATTCTAATCCGTTCCTCTAGTGGTACTTCTGGCACTTTAGGTTGAACTACAGTTGGTGCTTTAGTTAACATGGGTTCTTCTTTAGGAAACAGTTGAGATCTGTGTTTTCCTATAAGTTTCAATTCGTCTTCTCCAAGAGACTTTCTTAAATCTTTGTCTCTGTAACTTTTTAAAATTGTTTGTCTAACTTCTCTAGCCTGCAAACGATCATCTCTAGTTTTAGGATTTTTGGCTAGCTCCATCATTATCTCCCAAGTACCCATAGTTTTTTTCTGGTTGGATGGATAAGTAGACGGATCATTATTATCGAATTTTTTTGGTCTCTGAATTTTCTCTTTTAGCTCTGCTCTTTTTTCCATAGTGATTATTTTTTTATCTCCATAGTGAGCTGGCTTTGGTCCACCATCATATTCGTGATGTAATCTCTCAATTCGTTCATTCCAATTTTCAGTTCTTGGTCTCTCAACTTTACTCATTAAAAGGCTCCAAAAGGTACACCTTTAATATCCATATTCTTTAGATACATTTTAACACCTCTTACTAGCTCTTTAGCATTTTTAGGTTCTCTGCCGTTCTCACTTATAAAGATCGCTTTCATTTGACCTGGAGACATACTGGAAAAATCTACAGATCCACCATTGGAGAGGGCAATTTTTTTTAACTCCTCAACTGGTGTTCTATTTATGTAGTCAGTAATGGTACCCTCAAATCCATTCTCTTTAGCTTCTTCATAGGCTCTCTTTAGAGCATCCGACAGTTCCAGCTCTATATGGTGCATTGGATCTTTTTCAGCTAACTTCATTAACTCTTTAGCAGTAGATCCATCTGATCTCCCCTCAAGCGCTTTTTCAACATTTGGTATTTTCATATTTACTCCTTGTATTTATCTTTTAGTTTTGGCACCCACTCGCCTTTGGGTATGTAATATTTAAATCTAGTTGGATGGTCCCACTCAAAAGCTTTAGGCAAACTTTCTTCTTTTAAGATTTTTTCTCTAACTAAATCTGCTCTAATTTTATTTGCAACTTCTGCAGTATTTTTTTTTGTCATTAAACAATCTCCTTTAAGGATTGAACTTCTGGTTCAACAACATTAAATCCTTGAGTTCCTAGAGATCCCTCAACTAGTTTCTTTACTTGCACTCCTACTAATCTCAAGGTGCAACCTAGACCAGTTCCAGCAACATAGTATCCAGTTGGTTTGTAGTTACATCTAATGATAGATCCACCCCAAACATTCTTATCAATAGGTGTTAATGCGTGATCAACTAATGCTGGTTTGAATTTAGTTTTAAAATGAAATTGTACAGTTCCATCCCCAAGATTTTGATATGGTAATGGTGCTCTTTGGAATTGATCTGTTTTATTAGGTTGTTTTTTTCCCTCTAAAACAATCTGCTCTTTGATAACATCCTCTATAATCTTTATGTCTTCTTGAGCTTCCTCTATGTTAACTATGAGTTTCACTTGGTATATTCCCTCTGCACTGAACTCTGTATCTGGTTTATTTAAGTGTGGATATTTTGCTTCTCCAAAAGCACTTGTTTTAATTGCTGACATTTTTTCTCCTTTTTTGTTTGATGTCGATTAAATTACTTTCAATCTTATCTGCGTGTGATTGTTCGTAATCATATTTATGGATAACTCTAATTTTGTTAGCCAATAGCCATCTACAAAAAGTTTGAGGTTCCCATTGATTTTCTCGTACTCCTTTAATTGTGAAGTAACCCATATCAGCTAGGTCTTTCCCCTCTTCAATCTGCGTCTTCATCCAGTTCTTTAAAGTAGTCTCTGAAATAGATCCAAAGATACTCAACAACTGTGATTGAGAATAAAAAGGTTGATCGAATTTGTAGTTTAATAAAGTCTCCATAACTACTAAATTAGTAATTATTACGAGAATGTCAACGATAAATACGAGAAAATTATCGTATTTTATCTATATGTTCCTGGTGCATTTGTTGTTGGGTTCTCTCATATTTATAAAACCGTTTTTTGAAAAAAGGTCTCTGACGTACATCCCCAACTAGCTTATATAAATTATCTGCTTCTTTAGTTTCGTTAATGACTTTAGAATTAAATGTATAAGCTCTATAAATATCTTTAAATTTCTTTGAGTTAACCACTGCAATACAAGTATCTTTTTTTTTCTGTAATTTACCTTTTTTATATTCTCTATCTCTCTCCCATAGATACAAAGTAAATCTAAATAATTTCCATTCAGTTCTTGGGTGTGTTGGATCAATTCTTGAGGCAGTTATAACGTACTCCAAAGCTTCCTCTGGGGTAACTTCATGGTCTCCCAAGTATCTCACAAGGTCATCTATAGTAACTTTAGATTTATAACCTCTTCTATACTTGCTGGGTATTATATCTTTCTCATCACTCATACGTTCAGATTTACGTATTTCTATATGGATTGCAAACTTATTTTTTAAATTGATAAACCTTTGCTACCTCTTGTGCATATTCAATAGTCTCATCAATATCAGTTTTATCATAAAACCTATCTAGTGTTGCGTCTTGCTGATGTCCTGTGAGTGCTCTTGCTTTACCAGTACTGCCTAATTTTCTTTTGCTAATAGTTGCACCCGACTTTCTAAATAATTTCTTTTGACCATCTATACCAGTTAGTTCAGTTAGTTTTTTCCAGGCCGTCTCAAGATATTTACATCTAGCTTTATCTGACTGACAGAATTCAACATCCCCACAATTTAATGTTGAGATATGAGGATTAGGAAATAACCATTTAATGTGTTTATATTTTTTATACTGCTCTTTAGATCTTTGGTAGTGCAGGCTATCCAACACCTCTTGCACTCTATCAGTTATAACAACATATTCCTCAACTCTACTTTTGGTAATATTAAAAGGCATAGTGATGACATTTTTTCTGGGTTGATCTCCATATCTTCCCACACAACTATAATCAATTTTTGTAGTCTCGATCTGTCTTCTGAAAGTATAAAGCATAAACATTATGGCTTCTATTTGGAACGGATGTTTGTCTCGTAGTTGATAACAACCCTCTATTAGTCTCTCTAACTGGTTCTCTTTGAACTTCATATTGGTATATCTATGACCTTTAAATAATATCTTCTTACTCTTGGTAATGGTTACACCACCATATTGTTTCCTAGTTGGATCTAATACGTCATTGTCTCCAAGTAGATTTAATTTATTAGAGGCTCTCCACAAGTACTGGAAAGCTTTAAGTGTATTAACTCTAGCTCCGTATGTTTTGCCTTTGTTACAATAATTCTGAACGATCTTTGGTGTTAGTTTATCAATATCAAGTGCACCTAATTGACTGTCATAAAGAGATCTCTTGTCATCTTCTGTGCACCCTTTGTAAGCTGGATATTTCTTAAACAGTCTACTCCAGGTCATACCATGCGTTAACTCTAGGCCACCACACCCCTCGTCATCTTCTGTAAACTTTAGGTATTCTCTTCTCTTGTTATAACCCATCAACAACCTTGAATAATCTCTAATGGATTGAAGAGCTATACTACCATCAACTAATATTCTGGGATAACCAGCTTCCGATACTCTGACAATACATTCTCTTATAGTTAACTGTTGGCTGGCCTTTATTATATCCTCATCTACATTCTCTGCATTGGGATTAGACTTCCAACCTCTTCTGTCTTTATGTAGCTCTACAAGTTGATTGATGTACTTATTAGCTTCAAATGTTCCGTATGATCCTTTTAAATATTCTCCACACTTATGATTAAAGGTCTTCCCTCTGAATTTACCAAAGATTATAAATGTCTTACTGTTGGTTTTTCTGTTCCATCTTATGTGAGCACCTTTAAGACTACCAGTTGTTGCAAATGGTATATCTCTTCTACCTTTAAGATGGCTATGAGTTATCTCTAGTTTATCTATGGCTTTGTCATCCCACTTGAGCTTGGGTAACTCTTGGGTAACTTTTGATGTCTTTTTTGCTTTAGTCTCCATACCTACATAATTAGGTACGTTACAGAAAATGTCAGTCTTTATTGAATTAATAAAACCGAGTGAGGCCTCTTGATAGAAAGATTTATTAACCTTGAGTGGATTTTAAGTCCTTTGTGTCTACCAATTTCACCACGAGGGCATTTGTGAATTCTGTATACATACCAATGTTTTTATTAAACACAACCTATAACACATTATCAATTATTAAATAAAACTTTCTGTGGGTAACTCTTGGGTAACTTTCAAAGGGACCCGATATGGCACCAGTTGAGTACCAGTTGAAAATAGGTTCATTTAAAGAATTTAATATTTACAGTACTTTGATGTATGCTTTCAAATAACTCAGTGCGCCCTAAAATATCAGTTAGACCTAAATCAGTACCTGTTGAAGAATTATTACATTTATTCAAGCAAGTTGAAAAAGCTAAGAACCATTTATTTTTATGCGTTGTCATGACAAACTCTGAATAATGTGCTTCAGAAACAAATGTTTTATTTACATTATAGTTATTTGCAATCATATATAAATTTCCAAATTTATTTCTTCGTATTTGAATTTTATACTCATCAAGTTCAATTTCTCCAACTCTAGGAAGTGGATTTTTTTTTAAAAATTTACTTAATCGCACATAGGCCAAATCAGGATACAAACTATTTATTGAATAGAGGTCATCATCATCAAGTTTTTTATCACCTAAAAATATTATTATTTTTGGTTCATCTATTGCGTGTTCAGAAATCATCTCATTTATTACTGAATTATTATGTTCAACTAACATTTTAGATATTTTTTTGTATTTAATGTCAATTTCTTTATCATTAAGGATTTCTGCAATAAGTTTTTCCACTTCTTTTTCTGAGGTTTTACTCAAATCGATATTTGGATTATTTTTTGTAATAGCTTCAATTAAAATCTTCGCAAAATTTGAGTTATTCCAAATTTCAGAATACTTACTGGAGTATTTCTTTTTATATTCTTCAAAACCTGCGGGAGTTGTAACTAAATTAAAAAGATCAAAAATCTTTTTATTTTTGCTTAAAATGATCAGTTTTGTTGATTTACCTAATCCAAACTCCTCTGCTTCTTTTAAATCTTCTTTTGATAAATCTTTAATTTCATTTTTAAATCTGGAGAGAATTTTATCTAAAGTAATAGACTCATATTGATATCCATTAGGAATATCTATAGTTAAACCGTTACCAATTTTTTTAGTTTTAGCTTTAGATGAAGTTAAAGTTTCTTTTTTATTAAATTTATTATCTTTAAATTCACCAACATATTTTTTTCCATCAGGTGATGTTAAAATTCCTTTTCCATGCATTTTACCATCTTTAAATTCACCAACATATTTTGTTCCACTAGGCCATGTAAAGGTTCCTTGTCCATTTCTTTTACCGTCCTTAAATTCACCAACATATTTTTTTCCATCTGGAAAGGTTAAAGTTCCTTGTCCATCCTCACAGTCACCATTAATACAATTTGCTAAAACATTGGTTGTAAGAATTAATATGAAAAATAATACTTTAAAAATTGTGCT
>Ga0181399_1000962_pt1 | contig 10394 bp, 12 predicted proteins | sample 22SPOviralmetaG_FD_130128 | JGI IMG/M metagenome (GOLD analysis project Ga0181399, IMG submission 130128) | Marine viral communities from the oligotrophic San Pedro Time Series (SPOT) site, San Pedro Channel, CA, USA - 22 SPOT_SRF_2011-05-21 | ecosystem: Environmental > Aquatic > Marine > Strait...
TGAATATAAACCTACTAATTTATCGTAATCTTGAATACTGGATAAAGTCATACCTGAAGAAAGCACCTCAACTTTTCTAATAAGAGAATAAATCCCAGCAGCAGTACTAAATTTAATAGCTGCTGCGTCGTTATTTGTAATAGTTAATTTTAAATATGAACTCTCCCAGTCTAAGAAAGTATTAGAAACATTTCCAGGGATCTGAATCTCGATAGTTTGACCCATTGAGAAAGTATTACCATTAGTAGCACTGTAAATATTTCTAGTTGCCATACTTGCGGTTGCTTTTTGTCGCATTTTGGTATAGTCCATAGTTTGACTCATTAACTCAGCCATAATATATATATAAATAATTTAGATATAAAATTTTTTAAAATTGAATTAATTTTAAATTTTTTTATAAAATTTACATCATAGGATATTTTGAATTATTTATTCCTTGCTGTACTTGTTTATAATCTAGATATTCAAATTTTAAAATAAAAAAACCCGCCCCAGCTGCGGTTGTTTTTGCATTTATGCCTGTATCGTTTGGTTCTACTAATTGCAATTTTACGCTTTGAGGTCTTGATGGTGTAAGTATTTTTATTGGTGAGGTTTGATTTAAATAATATTTAGTTTCATTACCACCATCAAAATTACGTATTAAATGCCCCATTATTAAGCCATTATTTCTTGTATTATATCCATTTTGTATTGATCCTAACCATTTTAAATTTGCGTTAACGTTTGGCTGCATATCAACTGAAGACTGAGAAATAGAAACTAAACAAACGCCAGCCTGTAAATTTGAATAATAAGAATTTGGTATGTTCCATTCCATTATAAAATTTGTATCTATTACTGCGTCTTGTATGTGTAGCTCTAAATAATCACATATTGGATTTTCCGCTTTAGTATAATTCATATAATATAATTTATATTAAAACTTTTTTAAAATTGAGTTTTATTTAAATAATTTTTTCTAATGATTGGCTTACTCTTCCAATTTTGCCTGCTACCTTTCCTGAACGCTCCACGCCCTCACCAGCCATTACTAATTCCTGCTGTCCTGTAGCTTTACCTACTTTTTTTAAAATACGACCTCCTATTTTTGCTCCGTGTTGGTAGTGTCTAGCACCTAAGCTTACTTTATGCAATGAACGATGCCCTAATTTTTTCATTTTTAAGTGTCTATGTCCTAATTTCATTATATATATAAATTATTTAGATTTTATTTTTTTGTTTAAAATTGAATTAATTAAAATTCTAGTTTGTTAAAATTTCTAAAGAATTCAAATTTATTACTTTGTCTTAGAGAACAATCAATAGTTAAAAAATCATGCTTACCTTGAAATACATATTTTAAAAGCTCTTTATATTCTTGTTTAGTAAAATTAATATAATAATTATAAATAAATTCTTCTTCTGCTTTACTTTTCATTTTAAAAAGCATTATTAAGCTTGCGTTGTTTCTAATCGTCGTAGGATAATCACTTAATTTATGAGCTATAATTATAATACTTAAGCCTCCGCCTTTGTGCCGTCTATTCTTTGTAAGAATGTTTAAATCATATAATATATCGGATTTTTTAAGATCACTGCTTACATCATCCAAAATTAATAGTTGGTGTTTATCTTCTTCGTGTAGTTCATCAACTTTATCGAATACTTCCTCATTTAATTTTTTAAATTTTTTTGATTCATCTATATTTTTAAAAATATTATCATTTTCTTTAATAGTATGTAATGAAGGGCTTACTATTACTATATTATCAAACATACCAGCGTATGTTTTTTTATCTTTATTATCTTTGCATTTACACTTACAATTTTTTAAAAGGTTTATCATTAAATTAGTTTTTCCTGACCCTGAAGCACCGCATATTAAATACATAAAAGAGGTAGACATTAAAGGATATGCTACAGTACGCCCTTTTTTATCTTTTAGTATTGAGTCAGCACTCATAGGGATTTTACCAATTTCTAATTTATCATTTTTTATTTCCTTAATATTCATAATTAATTTAATATAACTTATATAAATTATATAAAAAAAATTAATTTAATTTAATAACCAAAACTAAAAACACGACCAATTGAAGGCGGTACTGGTGGCGGTTGCGGTCCTTCGTCGTCGCTTTCTTCTTCTTCTGGTTCATCTTCTGATGAGTCAATATATATTACTTTTTTCTTTTTTTCTTTCTTTCTTTTTTTTATTACTATTTCCTCTTCTGAGCTCTCGCTTTCTGGTTCTGGTTCTGGTTCTTCTTGATATTTAGGCTTTCTGGCTTTTATGTTTAATTGTTTTATATTCTTTTTTATTTCATTTAAATCATCATCGTAATTTTTATTATTTTGTTTTGGTTGTGTTGGTTTTGGTGGTTTTTTATAAATTATTTCATCGTCTGAACTGTCAAGGTCTAAATTTTTTTCTACCATTATATATATAGTATATGAGAAAAAATATTTTAAATAAAAATATTTTAAATAATATGTTAAGTAAAAAAAAATTACATATTGAATTGATGGAAGAAAGAGAAAAAAAATTTAATTATTTTGATGAAATTCTTAATGATTTTTTTATACCTGAAAGTATAGAAGAATTAATTTTAGATGATCCAAAGCTAGGATTTAGTAATAATTATTTTGATTATGAATATTATGATAAAATTTTTAAAGGTTTTTCTAATGATGGCTGGGATTGTATAGATATTTTAGTAAATAATACAAATAATGATTTAATTGAAAAAGATTTATTAAAATTTAAAAAAAAATAATATATAATAATATATAATGGTAAAATCAATTACAAATAAAAATAATTTTAATATTAAAAATGTAAAAAATTCTAATACTATTACAAGTGATATTAAAACAGGACAAATTATAGCAACAAATGCAACAATAACAACTGCGACAATTACAAATTTAAATAATAGCCAAGTATCAACAAATACAAGCAACATAAGCACAAATGCAGCAAACATTGCAACAAATACAAGCAACATAAGCACAAATGCAGCAAACATTACAACACTACAAACCACAACAGCCACAAATACAGCAGACATTGCAACAAATACAAGCAACATAAGCACAAATGCAGCAGACATAAGCACAAATGCAAGCAACATAAGCACAAACACAGCAGACATTGCAACAAATACAAGCAACATAAGCACAAATGCAGTAGACATAAGCACAAATGCAAGCAACATAAGCACAAACACAGCAAACATTACAACACTACAAACCACAACAGCCACAAATACAGCAGACATTGCAACAAATACAAGCAACATAAGCACAAATGCAGCAAACATTGCAACAAATACAAGCAACATAAGCACAAATGCAGCAGACATTGCAACAAATACAAGCAACATAAGCACAAATACAGCAGACATTGCAACGAAGCAGGACACATTAGAGGCAGGCGATATAATTACAATGGGAAATTTAACAATAGACCAACCAGGAGCAACAAATGCAACTTTTAATATTAAAAATTCAACAACAGGCGATATTTTTAGAATTGTTTATAATACAGATTCAAACAGTGTATTTATTCAAAAAAACGACGACGGGGGAGGGATGCAAACATTACTAAGAATTACAACAACCGAGACCCGATTTAATACAGATATAGATCTAAATACTAACAATATTTTAAATGGTGGATCGGGTGCTTTTAGTTCAATATCATTAAATACTAATGATTTACAAGATTTAATAGATGCAAAAGCTGCAGATTTTATAGTTAATTCAAATGCTTTATTAATGGATGCTGGGGCGTTTCCTTTACGTGAATTAAAATTTTTATATAATAGTACTTATTTTAATATTAATGCTTCAAATGAATTAAATTTAAACGGAGTATTACCAACCTTAACAAGTAATTTAAATTTAGGTAATAATAATATTACAAATGGCGGAGATATAACAGTAGACGATATAACAAGCGACAATATAACTAATAATGTAAATATAAGTACATCAACATTACAAGCAACAACAATAAACCCGCCGAGCGATTACCCTACTAATGCAATTTTAAGGCATTGTTCATTTAATACAAGCAACGCAAACGCCACAAGCTCGGGGAATTATGGCTCAAACTCATATTTAAATGGTTTCGTTAGTTCTACTGGTGATTATCAACTAATAATAGGTAATAATGCAATTACAAAAACGAGTAATGGCATCTTTACAATAAACGCAGCGGGAACTTATAAAATCACCGTTTCAATTACAGGAGATAATGCAAATGTTAATGATCGTGTAGTATTAGGTTTTTATTTATCACTAAATAATACAAATACAAACTGGCAAACTTACGGCGATAGTATGGGGACAATGTATTTAAGAGATGACAACCTGGGACAATCTGGAAATTGTTCATTTTCAAGTGTACGGACATATGCAGAAAGCGACACAATAAGAATTAAAACAAAATACGGACAAGGAAATAATACCTGGAATGAAACAAGAAACGACGCAGACATAGACATATGGGCGAATATAACATTTGAAAAATTATTTTAATTTATACAAAAGCTTTAAAAATGGGGTTCAACTTTTTATTTTAAATATTATCTAAATAATTATAATAAAAATGAATATTAACGATGCAGCTAAACTAGCAGAAAGTACATATATTATGGGCGGAAAAGGAAAATCAAGACAATCTAAATATGATGAAATTAATGATTTTGTTAAAAATACTGGTTATAGTGTAGTACCTAAACATACTAATAAAAATATTATTACTTTTAAAAATAATGAAGGAGATATACATATATCACAACAAGGAACAAACATAAGAAGCACTACAGCATTTAAAGATATTAGTAATGATTAATTAATAGGTCTAGGCTTTGGAGGACATATAGACCACACAAGAAAAAGAAAAAGAAAAACAGAAAAAGCCATTCGTGATTTAAAACCTGAAAACCTCACAATGTCAAGCCATAGTTTAGGAGGTTATACTCAAAACTACACTATAGCAAATTCAAAAAAAGTAAGGGATAAATTAAATAGAGCTTATACTTTTAATACTGCAGCTAATCCTATATTAGATAATGATCTTAAAGTATCAGATAAAATAAAAAATGAATTAGATAAAAAAGTAATTCATGCTAGGGTTCAAGGTGATTTAGTAAGTGCTGGATTAAAGAAAAAATTACAATTCGGACAACTACAAACATATAAATTAAAAGAAGAACATAAAAACGAAAGAGAGGGACAAAGAATATTAAACCGTTTACATTCTTTTAATCCTATGTTGTCAAATGTATTAAATTTAACTAAAAAAGCGGTAGATTCTCATCACGTCTCACACTGGCACGAAAACAAATTAAACAAAATAAATAAAAAGGAAGCTCAAGCAGAACAAGAAGAAAAACAGCCGACCGAATAAAAATTAATTATTAAATATTTGTAAAAATACATTTATTTAATATTTAATACTCAATAAAATATATATTTATTATATGACACGAATGACAGGAATGACAGGAATGACAGGAAAAAGCCCATTTTTTGATTAATAAAAAATAAAATAATTATAAAAATAAAAAAATAAAAATAAAATAATTTTTTTCTACTAATCTTTAAATTTGCTGTCATTGGTGTCATTGCTGTCATAGCGTAGGCTTATACAATAATTATATACTTTATAAAATGAATATACTTAATAAATATTATATATTATTATTATTATAGAAATATTAATAGTATACTTATTCATTATTTATTTATGACAGGAATTATGACAGGAATTATGACAGCAATAATTGCTGTCATTAAAGAACATCTAAGGGATTTATGGCTGTTTCTTCTTCATCATCTTCAACCATTTCAAATTTATCAATTTGTTTTACATATAAATAATATTCTTGATCGTAATTAAATAATGCTTTATTAAATTTATTTATATCATTAAAAATATATAATCTGTTTTTAGTTGTTCTTTTATAAAATTCTTCAAAAATTGATTTAATTATTTTACTGAATTTTTGAAGAGTAAAAGAACTACTTAGATAATGTTCTTTAGCATATTTAATGCATTTGTCGTGTAATTCATTTATTGTATATTCATTCCCTACAAATTCTAAAGCATCTAATTTATATAAAAATTGTATATATGCTTCTTTGTTTTCATTTAATAGGTCTTGTTTGTATTTAGTCATTGGTGGTGGATCTATACCTATATTATATTTAATTTCTCTATTTTTTAAAATTGTAAATATTTCGTCTATGTTTTCCTGTTTATTAATAAAATTATAATATTCGTATCTATCAATATTTGTATTTTTTAGTTCTTCTTCTATACAATTAATAAAGCATAGCCTACGGTCTCCTTTTTCTACTTTAAAGCAGTTTTCATTGTTGGTTGTAAAAATATAATTACTATAATCATTTAATTTAATTGCATCTATGCCTTTCTTTTCTACGTTGTATGTTGTTCTTGTAATAATATTCTTTAATTTATCATTAAAATTACGAGCTTTAGAGGTTATTTCTTCGGCAGTAATTAATAATTTATTTGATAAATGAACATTAAAAGTTTTTTCAATATCTTCAATACCTGAAATTACGGCGTAATATTTCTTAAATAATCTTTTTAATGCTTCTATAATACTATCTTTACCTACTCCTTTAGTCTCAGAAAAAAACACAATACAGTTATTAGTTTTTTTATATGGTTTTTGTATAATATGAGCCATCCAATCAACAAAATAATTATATATTTTATCATCATTTATTACATGACGGCACAACCTAAAAAAAATATTATCTTCATTATAATTATCTAATAATTTACAATTAAAACCATCAAATAAATTTAAGTAATTTTTATTTTCATTTTTAGGGTCAAAAATTACTTTTTCATATGATCTTAAGTTTTCGTCTTCGCTCCAAACATCAATAAAAGCCTTTAGTTTTCCCTCTTCATTTCTAACTTTTTTAAATTTACATTTCGCGTATTCTTTTAATTCTGTATAGTTTAATATATTCATATCTTCTTCTTTTTGGTAAATATAACATGGCGGCATATCAACCTTTGATATTATTTTTTCTATTGTTTCCTTTTGTTTTTCGTATAAATCATTAATATCAATAGGTTTAAAATCATTAGGCATTTTTAAAGTTGTATCATGTTCTTTATATGTAAGTTTCATATCTAAGCCTGTAAATCTGGTATTTATAAAGCTTTCACAATCTAATAATAATTTTTTATTTTCGTAATGATTACCTTTAATTAAAAAACCATCAAACATTAAGCCGTATATTTCTAAATCATTAAAATTAATAAATTTTTTCATTTGTTGCATTATCAAATTTTCATAATAAAAAATTATATTATTTAATGCTTTACCTTCATAATTTGAATCATTTTTATCTATATTATTTTTATAAATTTCTTTCATTTCATCAATTTCTATTAATTCTTTTTGTATTGTATGAATTTCATTTTCTAAATTTTTAATATCTTTATTTTTTGATGAGTTTTTATTTGAATACATTATTTTAATAATTTTTAATTTAATATCTTTATGTTTTTCTATGTATTTATTTCTATTATTACAATAATCATTAAGTAAAATATGATCTATATTATATTTACGGCATAAAAACCTTAAAATACATGGTGAGCTGTTCGATTGGTCTATATCTGTACTTATATTAGAATATAAAAAACCCCTAATTATTTTACTTATATTTTGAATTGATTTAGTTGAATAATATCTCGTGTTGTTTTTTTGTGTGTATTTAAATGTGTATTCTCCTTTGTGTTTTATCATGTGGTTTATGTACGTTTTTATTTCCTTTTGGTATGCTTTATCAAATCCATATTTGGATAAATCAATAGTATTTAAATATTGAAGTTTTGAAAGGTCTACACATTCTACAAAATGCATTATATATATAATATAATAGAAAATATATTTTTAAGTATATATTTTTAAAAAATCTAGATATTTTTTTTAAAATTTCTAAATGTTTTTTAATTTATGTATGTTGTAAGCTGTCTATGACTAGTACCCATTTTATTTAAATCTTTGTTTATATCTCCGTATTTTGTGGTTAGGTATGCATGCCTAAATGAATTATTAGCTATTTTACCATAATCTTTATATATACTATTTAAAAATTGCGTAAAAGTTGCACTAATAAATGGTTCTCCTTTTTTCTGTGATATTAAATATTCCGATTTATTAATTTTATGTTTTAAATATAATACAATAATTTTATATAGTTTATCTGGTATTTTTACTTGTTGCTGTCCGTAGCTTGAAACAGTTTTAAATTTATTAAAAATAAAGCTTTGATTTTTATGATCTATATAATTATCTTTTTCTTTATCAATATTTTTAATTTTCATTAGTTGGTAATCCATATTACGTCTTGGAGGTATAAAAACACCAGAACAAATAGCAGCAGTAATAAATTTTTGTAAATTAAATAATTCATGGTTTGATAAATCTCTTTTTTCTTTTAATAAATAAGAATAATCTTTTTTTAATTGATTAAAAACCTTTTTAATATTTTTAAAGCTTATTTCATTTTTACTTGGTACTCCTGCTGTAATTTGTTCTTTATAATTGTTTATTTCAGTTAACATTAAAGGGAGTAATTTCTCTTTTGTTTTTTTGTCTACTATTTGCATAAATGCACTATATAATGTTTTTCTTGTGTTAATGTTTGGTAGACTTTCTACATATTTTTTAATATTTTCATAATTTATTAAATCTTTATTAAATGTATTTTTTTCATCTGGAAACATTAAATGATATGCTTTATGAATTTGTGAGGTGTAGGTGTTTTTTGATGATTCGCTTAAATCAGGATTAATTAATTTTTTAATATCTTCTTTCATTGCTTTCATACTCATTATATAATATTAGAAAATAAATTTTTATATATTTTTATATATTTTTTTATTATTTTCTTTAAATATATCTAAAAATAGCTTTAAAGAACTAATTAAAACGTTTTAAATATATAATAATCATATAAAAACTATTTAAAGAGATATAAAAGCACTAATAACTTATATATATATATCTTTTTTCTCTTGGTAGTTTGTATTTTATTCTTCTTTTTGGTATATAAGGGTAATATGTATAATTAAAGCAGTATCTACTAATTTTATATATTAGATCATCAGGTAAAAAAACTAAAATATTTTTTAATAATTTAAAAGTTCTAATTTTATTTTTTCTCATCCTTTGTATATGTTAGAAAATATAGCTCAAATATCATTAGAGGCATCTTTCGCTTTTTTAATTATTATTATTGCTATTAAAATATATAAAGCAAGGATAGATACATTTTCTAAATGCTGTAAAGGGTTAGAAATTGAAACACACAATGAAGGCACTCATAATTTGCCGCAAGTTTAAAATAATGTTTAAATAAAAAATAATCTAAATTTTTTTATAATATGGATAAAGTAAATACAAAGTATAAAAATAAACAATTATATATTGATGTTAAAAATGAAATATCTAAAAAATATTCTAAGCATTCGGCTTATCGTTCTATGGCTATTCAAAAAGAGTATAAAAGTAGAGGTGGAATTATTGAAGGAGATAATAAAAAAGATTTGAAAAAATGGAGAAAGGAAAAATGGATAAATTTAACACCATACGCTTTAGGAGATATTAAAAAAATTACAGATGCTCCAAAATGTGGAGAAAAACATCCAAAACAAGGAAATAATAAATCCATTTGTCGCCCAAGTAAGCGTATAAACAAAAAAACCCCAAAACTAGCCAGATCATATACTAAGGAAGAGATAAAAAAAGCTTTAAAATTAAAAAATTTAGGAGTAAAAAAGATTGAATAGCAAAAATTATAATCTAATATTTATTAATGAATAGTAAAGCTTTATTATATAAAAGTAATAAAAAAAATAAAAAATATAGTTTAATTTATCAAAATAAAAAAGTAGATTTCGGAGCTAAAGGATATAGGGATTATTTACTAATGCATGATGGAAATAGTAAATATTTTGAACCTTCAGAGATAGAAAGGGAAAAAGTAAAGTTTAGATATTTAAAACGTCATCAAAACGATAATTTAGATAATCCTCTAAGTCCTGGAGCTTTATCTTATTTTTTATTATGGAATAAGCCAACATTAAAAGAAAGTTTAAATGATTATATTGATCTATTTGATATTGAAATTTTGGACAATTCAGATGAAGTATTTAAAAAAATTAAATAAATTTTTATAAAAAAAATATCTAAATTTATTTAATAAATGACTAATCCATGGATAGAACATGTTAGAAAATACGCAAAAGAAAATAATTTAACTTATGGCTGCGCTATCTCTGAGGCTAAGGATACATATGTAAAAATAGATAGAAACGCAAAAGCAAAAAAAGACCTATTAAATAA
>Ga0181399_1000963_pt1 | contig 10387 bp, 6 predicted proteins | sample 22SPOviralmetaG_FD_130128 | JGI IMG/M metagenome (GOLD analysis project Ga0181399, IMG submission 130128) | Marine viral communities from the oligotrophic San Pedro Time Series (SPOT) site, San Pedro Channel, CA, USA - 22 SPOT_SRF_2011-05-21 | ecosystem: Environmental > Aquatic > Marine > Strait...
ATAGAAACCTATATGCGTTGTACAGCAAACCCCGGCGGCTCAGGAGCGCATTGGGTGAAGAAGCGGTACATAGACCCGTCCCCGCCCAACGAAAGCTTTAGAGGCAATGACGGTCTAACAAGAAAGTTTATACCCGCTAGACTAGACGATAACCCCTACCTAGCAGCAGATGGCAGATACGAACAAATGCTTGCAGCGTTGCCGCCCACACAGCGACAGCAACTACTGGAAGGTAACTGGGATGTTGCAGAAGGCGCAGCGTTTACAGAGTTTAATCCTTCTGAGCATGTAATACCTCCTTTTGAGATACCTATCCACTGGGAGCGTAGTAAAGGTATTGACTATGGTTACGCATCAGAAAGTGCATGTGTATGGGGAGCAGTAGACCCCAGTGATGGTACACTGATTATTTATCGTGAACTATACCGCAAAGGCTTACTGGGCACTGACTTAGCTAATATGATTACAGAGATGGAGTACGAAGACCCCTTCTCGGTGGCAGGAGTGCTTGATACAGCGTGTTGGAGTCGGACTGGTACTACAGGTCCAACTGTCGGAGAAACGCTTCAGAGAGCCGGACACAAGCTCAGAAGAGCAGATAAAAACAGAATACAAGGTAAGATACAGATTCACGAATACTTGAAGCTTCAACAAAGCGGTAGGCCCAAAATACAAATATTTAATACATGCCCTAACCTGATACGTGAGCTTCAAAGTATTCCTTTAGATAGGTCTAAGCCAGAAGATGTAGATACAAACGCATCAGACCACGCATACGATGCATTGCGTTACCTCATCATGGCTAGACCACGAATAAACGACACAATAAGTCAACTCAGACAGTTTAGAAGAGAATCATCATTTACTCCGTCTGACTCAAACTTTGGATATTAATATATGTCAGAAGAAAAAGAAGTATTTGAAACAGCCGATGAGATTTACTTCAGTGATGAAGAAACTGCGGGTGGACTTGAACTCGAGCTTGAAGAAGATGTACGTAATCAATTCGTAGGTCTTATTGAAGCTCGATATGCTTCTGCAGAGCAATCAAGAGACTTTGATGAAAACCGATGGCTAACTGCCTATCATAACTTTCGAGGAATCTACAACAAGAATGTAAGATTCCGTGAGTCTGAAAAATCTAAAGTATTTGTAAAAGTAACTAAGACTAAAGTACTAGCAGCGTTTGGTCAGCTTGTAGACGTTATCTTTGGTACTGGTCAGTTTCCAATTGGCGTTAGAGAAACTCAGCTTCCCGAAGGCATTGCAAAATATACTCACATGGAAGCAGGACAAACAGGCATTGAAACTAGCGCACCTCCTTCTTACGAAGCTCCAGAATCTGAAGCCGGTGAAGAAGAGCTTGGCCCATACGATGTAGGTTACGAAGGCGATGGTCAAGTACTGGGTGCAGGCTCTACGCTTACAGCCGTAAAAGATACATTATCTGAAGCTATTGAAGAAGCTAACCTAGAGTTCCAAGAAGGCCCTTCTCCAATTCCAGAAAACTTAGAGCGCTCTCCGGCTAAAGATGCTGCACGAAATATGCAGACCTTAATTCACGACCAAATTGAAGAATCAAACGGAACGAGCGAGCTACGCAATGCTCTACTCGAATCTGCATTATTTGGCACAGGGATTGTAAAAGGACCTTTTAACTATAACAAAACACTAAGCAGTTGGTCTACCAACGAAGATGGTGAGCGTGAATATACACCAGTTGATGTACGTGTGCCTAGAATTGAGTTTGTAAGCATTTGGGATTTTTTTCCAGACCCCTCAGCTACAAGCATTGAAGACTGTGAGTATATTGTTCACCGACACAAAATGAACAAGTCTCAGCTTAGAGCACTGTCCCGCATGCCTTTCTTCAATAAAGATGCAATACGAGAGTGTTTACAAACGGGTGCAAACTACGTAGAAAAAGATTACGAACATGAACTTAAAGACGACCAACGAACCGAAGATTATGGCTCTGACCAGTTTGAAGTTCTAGAATACTGGGGAATAATGGATGCTGAATATGCTAGAGAAGTTGGTATGGAGCTTCCGGACGAAATTGATGACTTGGATGAAGTTCAGGTCAACGCTTGGGTTAGTAACGGAAAGCTCCTTCGTGGGGTTGTTAATCCTTTTACTCCTTACAGACTTCCGTACAACGCCTTTCCTTACGAACGTAATCCTTATTCTTTCTTTGGTATTGGCATTGCAGAAAATATGGACGACTCTCAGCAAATAATGAATGGTCATGCACGTATGGCTATTGATAACCTTGCGCTTGCAGGCTCACTAGTATTTGATGTTGATGAGTCAGCCCTAGTAGGCGGACAGTCTATGGACATATATCCCGGAAAAGTATTCAGGCGACAAGCCGGAATGCCCGGACAGGCTATTCATGGCGTTAAGTTCCCGAACACCGCACAAGAAAATATGATGATGTTTGACAAGTTTCGACAGCTTGCTGATGAACAAACAGGCATCCCAAGCTATTCGCATGGACAAACAGGCGTACAAAGCATGACACGTACTGCATCGGGCATGAGTATGCTTCTAGGTGCAGCGTCATTGAACATTAAAACAGTTATTAAAAACATTGATGACTTTTTATTAAAGCCTCTTGGCGAAGCGTATTACCAATGGAACATGCAGTTTTTTGAAGGCGAGTTAGATATTCAAGGCGACTTAGAAATTAGAGCTATGGGTACAAATAGCCTAATGCAAAAAGAAGTAAGAAGCCAACGCTTAACTATGTTCTTACAGACTGCACAAAATCCTGCGATTGCACCGTTTGTTAAAATCTCTAAGATTGTTAGTGAATTGGCTTACAGCCTTGACCTCGACCCCGATGAGATTCTCAACGACCCAGAAGAAGCAGCAATCATGGCACAAATTATAGGAGCACAAAATGTTGGACAAGGAGTTGGCGAGGCGACTGGGCCTACTGGTGAACAATCAGGAGCTATGGGAGGCGCTGAAGGAGCACCTCAACAACCTACGGAACTTGGAGCTACAGGGACTGGCGGTGGCAACATCGGAACTGGAGCTGTACCGCAAGCAGGGGAAAGTGAGTTCACTGGCTAACCTGATGAATTTAAAAGAGCAGGTACTAGAAGCTCGTAATCGAATTGAGGAATAATCATGCATTGTAATGGCGACAAAAAAAGAATGAAAAAAGCAGTAGGCTCAGTAGCCCAAAAAGCAGCAGAAGGCGCTGAATCTTTGCTTTCTGAAGCTCGTAAGGATGTGGTTGCTGCTCGTAAGCCTGACCTTCCTGCCCCTAAAGAAGTAATGGAAATGGCTGAGGCCGTTGCAGATGTAAAAGGCAGTGCAGAAGAAATGCAAATGGATTCAGTACAAGAAACCATGAAAGATACTACAAAGCTTGTAAACTCTTTAAGTTTTGCTCAAGGCGGCAACAAAAAAATGGACAAGCAGTTTGTAATGGAATCACTACAAGAAGTAGCAGATACTCCAATTGTAACGTCTAAAGAAAGCATTGCTGAGTTTATTGCAGACTTACATCAAACACAATTAGATGAAGAATCTCGTCCGCTGTTATCACAAAAAGATTTTGAAAAGCTTACTAACTTTGTAACTACCGAGCCACGAGAAGCAAAGAAAGATGGTGGTGAAATGGGAGAAGATAGTGATTTAGCAACATATCTAAAACTCGAAAGAGAATACGAAAGCGCTTTAGAAAACGCAAAGACCGATAAGTCTCGCAGTAACATCACTGAAAGATTTAATGAAATAAAAGAAAGCTTTGACCCCAGTGTTATCTCCGCTGCTATGCAAAGCAAAGAAACAGAAGAAGATAGAAAGTTTCGTGAAGCCGAAGAAAAAGAAGCGTTTGGAATGGCTATGGGCGGCGTACTGTCTAAAGAAGATGAAAGTATGTTAGAAGAACGTGAAGATGACATGAAAGTTAAATATGCAGAAGGTTCACTACTTTCAGAAGAAACTACGCCTGTTGATACTTACGATAATATTCCTGAAGATGAAAAAGCAGCAGTAGAAGCTTCACAAAAGCCAGATGATGAAATGGAAAAAGACTACACAGAGTTTGTTTTAGGAGAGTCTTTAACCGACCAAGACCAAGATTACTTGCTATCAGCCTTAGAGGGTGATGAGCGACTAGGCAGCATCTTTGATAAGATTATGGATGTTGCCGGAGAATTTGCCGGTAGCGGAGCTGTTGAAGGCCCCGGAACTGGCACATCAGATTCGATACCCGCAAGGTTGTCGGATGGTGAATTTGTTTTCACCAAAAAAGCAGTTGACCAAATAGGCTCAGATAATCTCCAAGTTATGATGGATGACGCTGAACGTGCCTATGATGGTGGACTAATGAAAAAGTACATGGGTGGCAGTATTTTAACTTCAGATGAAATGAAGGACATGGATAAAGATGTTCACAATCAAATGTTGTTAGCTAATGCAATGCCCAGTGTACGAACACGATAAGGCTACCTGTTTACAGCCCCTTATCATTTTAATTTTAACCTAGAGGCCACCTTGTAGTATCTAGCCCTATTCCGTAAAGCGCAACTGAATAGCTACCTAGAAAAGACGACAAGCCCCAAAAGGAGCAGTGATATGAGTGAAGCACAAGAAACACAAGAACCAGTAGCAAACCCTTACAACATGAACAAAGAATATATCGAAGACGATAAACCCTTTGAAAGTGCAGAAGGAATTTTCTACGAACAGAAGCAGGCCACCTCTAAAGAAGCCCCTGCAGAAGAAAATAGCGTTGATTATAAAAAGCGATATGATGACTTGAAAAAGCATTATGACTCTAAGATTAGCGAGTTTAAACAAAAAGAACAAGAACTTCAAGCTGAAGCTCGAATGGGACAGAAAGTTGAAGAGTCTGTACGCCACGAGGAAGAAATAGAAGCACAACAAGAAGTTCAATCTTTGGAAGAAGAACAACCTAATGTTACGCAGGACGATAAACTAGAAGCTCTTCAAGAACGTGAAGCTAGGATTGCACGTAAAGAAGCTGAGCTAACGCTTAGCACAAGGCATCCTGACTTTGCAGATATTCGGAAAAGCGATGAGTTCCATTCGTGGGCAAAGGCTCAACCGGAATCAATCCAAGAGTGGATATACAACAATCCTGATAACGTAGACTTAGCAGTTAAAGCTATCGACTTATATAAACTTGAAAACGATATTTCTACAGGTCAACAAAGTGCAGAACAAAAATCACAAACTTCGACTAAAGCTTCGGCTGCTGATATGGTATCAACTAAAACAACTACCATAGACGCTAAACAGCCAAAGGTTTGGTCACAACGGGAAATTGCTGCCCTGTCTATGGCCGAGTATGATAAATATGAAAAAGAAATCGACAAAGCCATTATGGAAGGCAGAGTAGTAGCTTAATTAACTTAGTCTTTTTTTAATAAGGAAACATAATCATGGCTCAATATTTTGAACCCACTCCAGATACTAATGCTAACTTTGGTAACTCAGTTGCCGGACAAAACAACTCTTACTTCTTACCTGCGATTTACTCGAAGAAAGTTCTTAACTTCTTCCGTAAAGCGTCTGTTGCAGAAGCTATCACTAACACTGACTACGAAGGTGAAATTTCTGCTTTCGGTGATTCTGTACGAATCATTAAAGAGCCAGTAATTAGCGTTAGCTCTTACACTCGTGGCAGCAACACTACTGCTACTAAGCTAACTGACGAAGAAGTAAACCTAGTTGTTGACACTGCTAATGCCTTTAAGTTCATCGTAGACGACATTGAAACTTCTATGTCTCACGTAAACTTCAAAGAAGTAGCAGCTTCATCAGCGGCTTACGCTTTGCGTGATGCTTTCGATGCTGCTGTTATTGCTGCAGGTTTCGCAGGCGTATCTACTTCTGCTCCAGACCACACTCTAGGAACTGACAGCGCTACTCACTTAGGTGCAGGCGTATATGACGGTTCTGGTGCTGTTGGCCTTGACGTTACTGACCCTCTCGATTTGCTTGCTCGCATGGCTAAGCTTCTTGATGAGCAGAATGTACCTGAAGAAGGTCGATGGATTGTAGCTCCTCCTAGCTTCTATGAGCAGCTATCTCAGTCTGGTTCTAAACTATTGTCTGTTGATTTCAACGCCGGTCAAGGTTCTATCCGTAACGGTCTTGTAACTTCAGGCAAACTACGTGGCTTCAGCATGTACAAGTCTAACAACGTAGCTTCTCCAAGCAACGCTGATGGCAAACTACTTGCAGGTCACATGTCTGCTATCTGTACTGCACAGACTATCACTAGCACTGAGGTCATCCGTGACCCAGATAGCTTCGGTGACATCTGTCGTGGTTTGCATGTATTCGGTGCTAAAGTCCTACGTGACGAAGCATTGGTTGCTGCATTCTACAACGTATAATCGTAGTAACTTAATAAGTAAGAGGGGTGTAAAAGCCCCTCAATCTTTAACAAATTTAAAGGCAATATAACCTATGGCAACTACTTATTTAGATTTAACTAATGAGCTTCTAAGAGAAATGAATGAAGTAGTTTTGACTGCTGCTGATTTTGCTACGGCTGTAGGTATGCAAGCACACGTAAAAGATTCCATAAACAAAGCATACTTTGATATCATTAACCAAGAACCTCAGTGGCCTTTTTTATCTGCAGGTGAAAGCGGCGCAACCGACCCGATGTACGGAAACGTATATGTTGAAACAGTAGCCGGACAAAGATTTTATGAGCTAAAAGCTTCGAGCGATTCTATTAAAACAGATTATGGCTCAATAGACTGGGACAACTTTTATCTTACTACAGTAGGCGTTTCAAGCGAAACAGCTCCTTATGTTGGACGTAACCTACGATATACAACTCTAGAAGACTGGAAAAAATTCAGGCGAGTTGCAGAAAACTTAGATGATGAAGATGCTCAGTCATACGGAGAACCCGATAGAATAATTAGAAGTCCAGATGCACGTAAGTTTGGACTTAGCCCAATACCCGATAAAGTATACAGAGTATGGTTCTATGCTTGGAACTTGCCTACTAAACTAACTGCTTATTCTGATGAAATAGTATTTCCCGAAATGTATAGCACAGTATTGTTAGCTCGTGCAAGATACTATATTCACCAATTTAAAGATAATCCTCAAGCAGCCTCGTTTGCTATGGATGACTACAAGAAAGGCTTACGCAGCATGCGCTCAAATCTTATTGAGCCTGCTCCGTTTTATTTTACTGACGATAGAATAAGAAGAGTTTAATTTATGGCAGCCTCTCAACCTTTTGGTTTTTCGTCTAAGGGTGGTTTGAATACCAACATTAGCGAAATAGAAATGCTACAACAGCCGGGAATTGCAATAACGCTACGCAATTTTGAGGTTGACCCCGATGGTGGCTATAGAAGAATCAATGGCTTTACAGATTTTGGTGGTGAATCAGCAGCTAGACCGAATGGTTCAAATAATGTATTAGGTATTAAGACCTACGCAGATGGCGTAATAGTTTGTAGCGGAACTGACATTTTCTTTAGTAACGATGGAGCCACATGGCTACAAATAAATCGTGCAAGTGTACACAGCAATGGAGACAACTACACCACCTTTACAGGTCGTGCGGTTTTAGCTAGAACTGGTCAGGAACAATCTTCAATAAGTATTTATGAAGGCAGTAAATCTGAATATGGTGAAGTTTTAATTTGTGATGGAACTAACAAGCCTTATTACTTTTACATGACAGGTACTGGCGCATTAAATTCTAGAACATTTTTTTCACATGAAGTAACAGTAAATAATAATGATGCCCCCTCAGTAGGTACAATTCATAGTAATCATTCTGTAGTTGCAGGCACTTCTCAAAATCCAAATGAGATATATTACAGCCACACGCATCAAATAGATAACTTTACAGGTACAGGGTCTGGCTCAATAATTTTAGCAGACAAAGTAACAGGACTAAAAAGTTTTCGTGGCGACTGTATTGTATTCTGTAGAAATAGTATTTATCGACTTATAAACATAGAGGCTAATGATAGCACCACAGCTATAATTCCCATCACTAAAAACGTAGGTTGTTTAGACGGTCAAAGCATTCAAGAAATTGGCGGTGACTTAGTATTTTTAAGTCCAGACGGTATTCGTACACTTGCGGGTACAGCACGTATTGGTGATGTTGAGTTAACTTCTGTAAGTAGAAATATTCAAAGTATTATTGGTGAGATTACAAATAATATTAATAACTTAACAATTACAAGTGTTGTATTGCGTTCTAAGTCTCAATACAGACTATACTATCATAATCCAAACCAAGCAGGCAGTGAGTCAAAAGGAATTATAGGTACGTTCACTGGACAGTCTTTTGAATGGTCTGAAACTAAAGGCATCGAGGCTGTAGCTGTAGATAGTGGATTTTTAAATACAGGTGTTGAAAAAATCGTACACGGCGATACAGATGGTTATATTTATAATCACGACACTGGAAATTCTTTTTTATATAATGGGTCTTCTAGTGATATAACAGCTATATACGAAACACCTTATTTAGATTTTGGTGATTTAGGAACTCGAAAAACTTTACATTACGCAAAGCTTTCAATTAGTCCCGATGCAACTTCAGCGGGTTTTGCTCAACCTAATTTAAAAGTTCAGTTTGACTTTAACGATTTAAGTGTAGCACAACCTACAGAATACACTTTACCTAAAGTTAGGGCAGGTGCGGCATTTGGAACAGCTATATTTGGAATTGATTTTTTTGGCTCATTGAAAAACCCACTAGTGCGACAAAACTTACAAGGTAGTTGCTACTCAAGTAGTTATATAATAAGTAGCACAGATTCTTTAATCCCTTATACAATAAATGGTTTATATATAAACTATGTCCCAACAGGCAGGAGATAACTAAATGGCAGGTACAAGCTATACAAGACAAAGTACATTAGCAGACGGCAATCTTATTACTGCCTCTTTGTTCAATACCGAATATAATCAACTTGTAAATGCTTTTGCGTATGCAAGCTCTGGAACAACGGGTCATACACATGACGGCAGCGCAGGGCAAGGCGGAGCAATTTCAAAGATTGGCGACCAAGACTTTAATAACAAAATAGTAATAAGCGCTACTGACAATCGAATTGAGTTTTATGTTGAAGTGGGCGGCTCGCCAGTAGAGCAAGTGCGTATTCAAGATGGAGCTATTGTGCCCGTAACAGATAGTGACATTGATTTAGGAACAAGCAGCTTACAATTTAAAGATTTATATATTGATGGAACAGCTAACATTGATAGTCTTGTACTTTCTTCGGGCGTAACAGTAACTGCAGTTTTAGATGAAGATAGTTTATCAAGCAATAGTGCAACATCTCTAGCAACTCAACAATCTATTAAAGCTTATGTAGATGCACAAGTAACTGCTCAAGATGTTGATATTGCTACTGATAGCGGAACCATTGCAATTGATTTAGATAGTGAAACCCTTACGGTATCAGGCGGCGAAGGCATTGATACTTCAGCTACCGGAAACGCTATTACAATAACCGGCGAACATGCAACAACAACTAATAAAGGTATTGCGTCTTTTGATGCTAATGACTTTACAGTTTCAAACGGCGCTGTTTCGTTGGCTACTAGTGCAACAGCTTCTGAATTAAATATTTTAGATGGTGCGACAGTTACTACGCCAGAGCTTAACATTCTTGACGGAGTTACGGCTACTGCTGCAGAGCTTAACATTCTTGATGGAGTTACGGCAACTACTTCAGAATTGAATATTCTTGACGGAGTAACTTCAAGTGCTGCAGAATTGAACCTTCTTGATGGTGTAACAGCCTCAACGGGTGAAATAAATATTCTTCAAGGTATTACATCTTCAACAGATGAAATTAATATTCTTGATGGCGTTACGGCAACTACTGCAGAATTAAATCTTCTTGATGGAGTTACGGCAACTACTGCGGAACTTAATATTATTGACGGCGTTACTGCAACCACTGCAGAACTTAATTATGTAGACGGCGTTACTAGCAACATTCAATCTCAATTAAATACAAAAGGCACTGTATCTACTTTAGGAGACTTGGGAGTTACTGCTACAGCTGCAGAACTTAATTATGTAGATGGTGTTACTAGTAATATTCAAACTCAGTTAAATTCTAAAGTAGGTTCAGGCGCTACACTAACAGATAATCTTAGTTTTGGTGACGGAATTAAAGCACAGTTCGGTCTAGGTTCTGACCTACAGATTTATCATGATGGTTCTAATAGCTTTATAACTGATGTCGGTACTGGAAACTTAAATATAAGAGCATCTAATATATTAAGATTACAAAGCGCATCTGAAGAAAAATATTTAGAAGCTATAGCAGATGGGTCAGTAACGCTTTATAATAATAATAATGCCAAACTAGCCACAACATCCACAGGCATA
>Ga0181399_1000969_pt1 | contig 10358 bp, 11 predicted proteins | sample 22SPOviralmetaG_FD_130128 | JGI IMG/M metagenome (GOLD analysis project Ga0181399, IMG submission 130128) | Marine viral communities from the oligotrophic San Pedro Time Series (SPOT) site, San Pedro Channel, CA, USA - 22 SPOT_SRF_2011-05-21 | ecosystem: Environmental > Aquatic > Marine > Strait...
AATTCCTAAAAAGAATGTTATAAGTGATTTTGATGATGAAAAAGTATTAAGTATGTTTAGTAGTTTAGAAGATGTAGTAGAAAAGAAAGGTTGGAAAGCAGCACCAAAAACTTTATGGTTGTTTGATGATATACTTGCTAAAAAACGATTCTTAAAAGGTAAAGCACTCGCTCAAATTGCTAGCGCCGCACGCCACGCATCCCTCTCATATATTTGTCTTTCTCAGTATTACAAAAGTTTGCCACCAATTTTAAGAACAAATGCTTCTTATATTATTTATTTTAGTGCTAATGAAAGTGAGAATGTAAAATTTGCGGAGGAGCAGTGCCCTTCATTTATGAGTAAAAAACAATTTTTAAAGATAATAGAACATTGTACGAAAGAGAAATATAGTTTTTTAGCATTAAATACCTTAGCAGAAAAGGGAAAAGAAGTACGGAAGGGTTTTAATAAAATAGTATCTATGTAAAATAATTTTAAATTTTATTATATTTTTATATAATAAAATAATACAAATGAGTCGTAATGAAAGAAATGAAAGAATTAATTATATTCTCAAAACTTACAAAAAGACAAGTGTTGGAAAAATTAATATTACAAGAGAAAGATTAGAAGGTTTTTCTGTTAGAAAACTAAATGAAGTTTATAGAAAGATTAGAAGTTTGGCACAAAAAGAAGTTTATGATAAACCAAAACAAGAATTTCCACCACAACCAAAGATGAAAAGACAAGGGTCTTATGAATTAACAGAAGCTGAAATTATGTCAGCAAGAAGAGATGCTGTAAAATTTATATTAGATAATTCAACCATTAATAGACAGACATTAGAAAAAAAAAGTGATCGTCAAATATCTACTATTTATAATAGATTATTAAAAAGAGTAGATATAAAAACTCGTGAAAAATTAAAAACACCTATGAGACAACCATCACAAATTGATTTAAGAAAAATGGTAGAAATTCAAGATAGAAAAGAAAAAAAAACTATTGAATTATATCGTCAAAGATTTAATCAAAATCCTTCTTTTAAAAGACAAGCAAGGATGTTGTCAGGAGAAGTAGCACGAGTAACAAACTTACCACACGATGTTACTCGTATTATTGGAACTTATGCTTCTGAACCTGATATTAGATTTACAACTGTTCCCCAAGGAAAAAAGAAAAGACAAAAATTATCAACATCTTTTAAAAAAATTATTAATGAAGCAGCAGGTGGTGATATTGATGATTTATTAAAAGGTGATTATAAAACAGAGAAAGGAGTCCCTGTTACAAAAATGTCTCAATTATCAGATTATGTATTAAAACAAATTTTTGATGATTTTAGCGACCAAGAATTAAAATTATTAATTGATCCTGATATACCTGATAGTAGTCCTTATATGATTGAATTAAGAGCTATGAGAGAAACTTTAACTGGTAAAAAAACTGTAATGAAAAGAAGAATGGAAAAACAAAGAAGTGATGAATTAGAAAGAAAAATACAGGCTGATAAAGAGAAAGAAGTAAAAGATACAAAAGAAGCAGTTAGAATTAGTCAAATGGCAGAAGGATATGTTTATGATGAAGAAGAAGAAGAAAAAGTAGATGAAAGAGAACCTAAATTAAAAGCCAAAGATTTATTTAAACCAGTAGGTTATTATGAAGGAGTTGATCCTGACCCCAAACCATTTTGGTTTAAACCAACAGGTCAATCTTTATCTCCTGTTCCAGAAGAAAATCAACAATATGATTATGCTTTGTTAAATAAAGCTATATACAATCCAAATCCACAAAGTGTATTAGATAAATCAAAACGAGGAGAAAAGTTTGATATTCTTGAAGAGGATATTAATTATATGGTTGTTAAAAATTTAGATAACGACCAAGTAACATTAGTATTAAAAGGAACTGATATTACGGATGTAAAAGGTCAAAGACGAGATGATTTGATACAAGATATTGGAATTTTACTAAATAATGAAGATATGGTTACAAGAACAAAAGAAATGGATATTATTGCTAAAAGATTAATAAATGAATATGGAGATATTGATGTTACAGGTCATTCATTATCAGGATATATGGCTAATATAATATCACGAGATAATAATATAGATGCTTCTGTATTTAATATGGGTAGCTCTCCATTTAAAAAATCTACAAGAGAAAAAAATGATAATTTAACACATTATACAACAAATTTTGGTACGAATGTTGATCCTATATCTATTACTGCTTCAAGGTTAGATAAATTTAAAACAATACAAGTTGAACCAAATCAAGATATTGGTTCAGGAATTTTAAAATATCATACAATAGATCACTTTTTAGAAAAAGAAAAAAAAGATGTTGGTATTAATAAAATGGAAAGTTTAAAAAATATTTTAAGTAAAGCAGATGCCGAACCTGCGATGGAACAAAGAGATCCATTAGCGGATGCGACTGTTCGTCGTGTTAATCATAATTTTAGTTTTATGGAAAACCCCTTAGTTCCTGAAAGAATTAATAGTAATCAAAACTGGAATGCCGCAGAAGGAATTATTGAAGATAATCGTCAGATGAGAAATGATCCTAATAATAACATTGAACCTAATCAACCTATTTTAGTTCAAGACCAAATATTAGAAGGTGATGAAGATAGAATGCCTGAATCAGAAGCGGAAAATATGATTGGACGAGTTTCAAATAGAAATATCGCACCAAATAATATGTCAAGTATGGCTCAAAATTATTTTATGAGACAAGCAAATGATGTTCGTAGAAGACAAATGAGACTCTTAGGTGACCCACAAGATGAAGAAGCAGTTGTTATTGATGATGAAGAACGAGGAGAAGAAGGAGTCCCTGATATTATGGATAATGTTGCTTTTGAAGGAGGAAGGAATAATCGTGAATTATTACAAGCACAATTAGAAAAACTTGATAGTGCTAAACAAGGTAAATGGTTTGGTAGTAATTATCTTGGAAATTCTGAGGATTGGAGACGAATTGTTAAAGCTAAAAATAAAAGTGATGATTTAATTACATCACAAGCAGTTAATTATCTTCGTGATAAAGAAATACCTTGGAAACGACCAAGTAGAACTCACGCTGGAAATTATGTTGGTTTAATTAGAAATTCTAATATGGCTATGACAAAAGCTGTTGGAGAAATGTTGCCATAAATGAAAAATAAATTAAGTTAAAAATAAAATTAAAAAAAAAAAAATTTTATTTTATTATGTTTATATATAATAAAATAATAATGTCTAAATCAGATCGTATGCTTATAAATAATCTTGTCTATACACTTCCAAGTGTTGAGACAGTCGCCAGTCAAAGAAATGACATGCGAAATTACTTTGATCAAAGAAGTTATAATACAGGTCAAACAATGAGAGCTGTTTTTCAAACAGGAAGTCGTTTTATTGATGTTCTTAATTCACAATTAGTTTTTGATGTTAATTGTACTAATGTATCCGAAGCTGACCCTACTTGGGGAAAAGGATCTGCCCTTAATTTAATTAAAAATGTTCGTGTTTATCACAAGAACGGAACTGAACTTGTTAATATTCAAAACCACAATCTTTCACAAATGATTACTGATAAATCAAGTAAAAGTCGTAAATGGTTTGATACTGTTGGTTATCCTATGGGATATGATGTTTCTACATCATCATCTGGTCTTGGTTATCAAGCAGTAACTGCTCCCGCAACAAAAGTCCAAAAAGATCCTATTGTTGGTGGAAAACAACAATATGTCATTCCTCTATCTTGTATCGCGCCCATCTTCAACCCAGTCCAAAAACAACTTATGCCTGGTAGTGCTCTCGGCATGGGACTTATTTTGGAAATTGATGTTGCTACTTCAAGTGAAGCTGTTTATCGTTCAACTGGTGTCGGTAATGTTGAACTATCTATCTCTGATATTTATCTCAATCTTTCAACATCAGTTTTATCTGATGATGCCGTAGCTTCATTAAATGATGTTGCTTCTAAATCATTAATAGAATATGTTTATGTTGATACTTATACAAGCCGTTTATCACAACCTGCTGGAAATGGAACTATCTCAACTTCTATTAATAAAGCAGTATCTTTTGCGGATCATATTGTATCTGCTGAAATTCCATCTGCCAACAGAAACACACAAGGAGCTGATGAATTCCAACTTACAGGAGGTTCTCTTCCTTCTCAATACCAATACCAACTTGGTTCAATTCAATTACCATCCCAAGTATTTACTGATAATGTTAATACAGCATATATTCAAATGCTTAAAACTTACAATCGTTTTAGAGATGATTCAGAAGCACCTGCTTTATCTTATATTAACTTTGATGGAAATTGTTATACAAAAACTTGTAGTTTTAGTAAAGACCAACTTCTTTCACTCGCACAACTTCCAATTAACTCTTCTCGCTCTCTTAGATACGAACAGAAATATGTAGCACCACCATCAGAACCACAATCTGTGTTTGTGTTTTTACATTACATTAAATCAATCCGTTGTTCTCTCTCTGACGCAACCGTTAATATGTAATTTGAAAAATAAAAATAAAAATAAAAAAATTTTATTTTATTATGTTTATATATAATAAAATAATAATGACAACCGTTTATGATAAAAATAGAATGAATTATTCATTCGCTCAACCTGAGAGTGTAAAACTATTGCCTACTGATTTACAACAGATACCTTTTGACGATCAGTCATATGATGAAGGTAGAACAATGACTTTAACATTTAGTTCAGGTGGTTATTTTGTTGATCCTGAAAAATCTTATATCAGTCTTGGTGTATCTATTACAGGTAATAATATTGACCCTCTCGCAGTTAATTGGGGTAAAGGATCTTGTGCTAATTTATTTGGTGGAGTTCGTCTGTATCATAAAAGTGGTACTCAAATTACTCATAATACTAATTTAGATCTTTGGACTAAGGCTAAACAATATATTGAAAAAGACTCTTTTTGGTTTAACACTCAGGGTGTTATTCAAGGATATTTAGTTTCTCCTTACGCAGCAGGTCAAGTATTTTGGAGTTCAACACAAGCTACTCCTGAAACTAAATACTTTAAAATTAAACTATGTGATTTACATCCATTTTTCCGTGGAACAGAGTCAAAAATATTCAGTCCTCAACTAATTGATGGACTTCGCGTTGAACTCGATCTTAATACAAAAGGACGAGCATTCTTTACACAATCAGGAAGTTCTCCTATTGTTAAATATACAGTTCAACCTGATTTACAATGTGCTCTTGTTGAAGTTCAAGATCAGGCAGCTGATATTACTAATGATATTGCTAATAAAAGAGGATTACAATGGGAATTTAACGATGTGTTTATGACAACCGTTGGAATTGATGATAATCAAAATGATTTTACCGTTTCTCTTGATAAAGCAGTTAGTCTCGCTCAAAATGTAATTACATTTACACGAACACGAACAGGGGATGAAGACACAGAATTTGATTCGCATGTATTCAATGAACCAAGTGCTAATGTTAAATGGAATTATAGAATTGCCAATATCCTTTATCCTTTTAAAAGACAAGTAGCAAGTACTATTGATACTTATACAACCTTAATTGATAGTTTTGATTGGGAATGTGGTACAAATTTATCTTATGATGAGTGGAAAACTTATAACCATTGTTATATTACACTCCTTAGAACTGAAGGTCACCTTCTAAACACAGGTATTTATCTCAATAGTAATAAAAAAATAGAATTACAGTTTCAAAAAGAAGACTCAAATAACTTATTAGTTCATACTTGTTTAGAGCATCGTAAATTACTAACAGTAAATGGTGTTAATTCTAAAATTGATACATAAATATTTTTTTTATTTTATTATGTTTATATATAATAAAATAATAGAATGAAAGAAGAAATTAAACGAAATCTATTAATTGTAAATTCTCGTGATCGTAAATCAGGAACATCATCTGATTTTATATATTCACTTGGGGACAATTCATTAGAAATAGAAGCTGTTAGTTTAAAATCGGCAGCAATACCACATAGTTATGGAAATATAAATTCTACAAATAATTTAGTTAAATATTCAATAGGAACTGATTTTATATTAACAGACACCTATGAGGGATGCTTACAAATTAACTCAATCTTACAAAGTTATATTGTTCCAGCAGGGAGATATACTCAAGAAGAATTTTTAAAATCTTTGAATTCAACATTATTTGGTGTTTTAGTTGTAAGTTATAATAATGTATCTTCTCGTTATGAAGTTACAACTCAATATACTCTTGATGTTCCTTTTAAAATAGCTGATTATCAATATCAACCAGCATTACCTAATTTATGGACTGGATTAGGATTTAATCTTGATACAACATTATCAAGCACACCAGGGGTTACTTTACAAGCTCCTAATGCCCCTAACTCACCATTTAATGTTGTTCCTGTTGAATATTATGAAGTACCTATTCCTGACGGACAATATAATATTGATGATTTATTAGTAGAAGTTGGTATAGCACTATCAACAAATATTAGTGGTGCTATTAATCCAGTAATAAATTCTGTAACAGGATTAGTCTCTATTCAGGGTGCGACGGAAACTTGGAAATTTGAAGAGTGTGATATAGCACATTATCTTGGTTTTGATTGGAAGACTATGCCTTATGTTTTTAGTCCTAATATTGCTCCTCATAAACCTGATCTACTTGGATATAGATATTTATATGTAGCAAGTAATACTTTAATGAATGGATATAATTGTTTTCAAAAGAAAGGTGATAAAACTTCTATTGTCGCAGCTATTCCAGTTTGTTCTACATATCAAGGTATTGATAAATATGAAGCACCTTATCCAGTAATTAAAGCTTATGATACAGCAGTTAATATATCTGAAATAGATATTCAAATTCTTAATGAAAATAATGATGTTGTTCCATTAGATAATGCTGATGTTGTTTTAGTGTTTGAAGTTTGGGCGACTGTAAGATTGTAAATTACTTTTTATTATAAAATATTTATTATAATAAAATGTCAGAAGAAGTGGAATTAACAATAAATACTACACCTCGTGAAAATATATCTGAAATGTCGGATACAGAAAAATCTTTTAGAAGAAAGATATATTGGAAAAGTTGTTGTTTTGAACTTGATCGTAGAGCAGTTAAATTTTTTAGTCAATTAACTATATCTTTAATTGTAATAATATTTAGTTTATATCAATTGTATAGAGATAAAGATAAGGATGTTTATTTATCTTTATTAACAATGATTTTAGGTATTTTTGTAGAAGCACCAAGATTAAATTAAAAAAATATTTGTATAAATAAAATGACAGATTTACAAAAAGTAAAATTATTATTAAGAAAAAAGAAATTACAAAAACCAAAAAAAAGAGGAGGAAATAAATTACCAAAAACATTTTATTGTGAAATATGTGATAAACATTATACAAAAGAAAATAAATATTATCATTATGAAACTAATATTCATAAATATAATCTTGATAATAATAAATGAGTAAAGATAGTCCAGTTGTTAAACCTTTAAAGTCACCTACAATTATAATTGACGATGGAAGGTTTAATTTAGATAATGTTTTGAGAATGACAATCAATCTTATGGAAATAGCAGAACATATGGAAGAAGTAGAAGGTAGTCAGAGAAAGGATTATGTCCTTTATAAAATGGAAAAGAATTTAGGTATGTTATATGATAGTTATAAACACGAGATAAATACAATAATAGAAAGTGTTATATTTATGACTAAACTTGGTCGTATAATTATGATTAACGATCAAAATATTAGAAAAACTTGTATTAGTTCTTCTTGTTTTAAATTTTAGATTTTTTATTATGTTTATATATAATAAAATATAATGTGTAATTCTTGTGAAAATTATGATTCAAATGGAAATCCTATAAATGATAATCCAAGTCCAACTCCTTCTGGAAATATAGAAGTAGGAACATTATCTCAAATGCTTGCTAAAACTGATATGTCAGAAGGAAGTCAGTTTTTTGTTAATGCTAATTTAGGAACTGCTTTTACAAGTCAAGAAAATAAATTATACTTCTATTCAGGTAGAACTTGGCAGGTATCAGGTGAAACTGTTGAATTACTTGCGAAAGAAGATTTATTAAAAGGTCAAGTCTTACAAATATCAGGATTAGGAGCTACTGCTGATTTTCAAGCAGAGAAGACGACAATTACTGGTGATGTTGATGTTATTGGTATTGTTGCTAATCAAGATGTTTTAGCTGGTGAATGGTTTAGTGTTGCTTGTAGTGGAATTTGGGAGGTTGCTTGTATTGCTGGAACATATTCAAGACAAAATTATTTAACTGCTAATACTAATGACGGATATGCGAGTGAAACAACATCAGAAAGTACTCAACCTTTTGCTAAGATATTAGAAGATACATCAGTTACTATTGTTGGAGGAAAAGTTTTTGCTCTACTTAATGTTATAGCCGAAATATATTAAGATTAATTTTTATTATGTTTATATATAATAAAAATATAATGTGTAATTGTTGTGAAAATTACGATTCAAATGGAAATCTTATTATTGAAAGTGGTGGAGGAGAACAACCTGGAATAGAAACTACCCTTCATTATACAGTCGCATTTAATCCAAATGTAGATCATTTAGCTTTAACAAACCCTCTCTACGAAGACGACTATATCAAAATTGGTTGGGACGCACCAGGAAATGATATAGAAGGTGTAGTCAAACTAACAAGTCACCTTTACGAGAGTTATTTAACTCGTAATCATTCAAGTGCCAGTAATGTATTAATGAGTCAAATTAATTTTAAATACGACTTATATCCAACTGGAATTACCTCTACTGATGTTTTAAATGGCGGTCTTGCTTGTTATAATAATCCAACTGCTCCATATTATCATATCAATATCCAAAGAACAGGAAGTTCAACTCAGGCTATTCTTAATGTAGAGATACATAACGAAGTTGTTGATAAGACATAATAATTTATTTTTATTATCTTATTAATAATAAATGGCAGTCATAATAAACGATAAAGATTTTGATGAAATATTTGATCGTATAATATATCCAGAGAAAGTCCTTATGAGTATGGTTCATTTAACAGAAGCAGATAGAAATTATTTACTTGGTAAATTTTTAACAGAAAATTGTTACGAAGTTATGTATGAAGAACAGAAATTTTATGTATTAATTGACGCAGTAGTGAATCAGTATAATTAGAAATATAAATAATAATTTATTTATATTTTAAGTTTAATCCATTTCTAAAATTAAATCTTTCATAGTTTTGAATAACTTACAAGTCTTACCATTAAAATGACTTTCATACATATGAGCTGGAATTTCTTTTTTACACATATCACACTCAATAAATTCTTCTATTTTAACTTTTTCTTTTAATAAACAATATACAATTCCAACATTAATAATTAATTTAATTTTTAATCTTTCTAAAATCTTTTTAAAATTTCTTTTAGAATAATCTATTTCAATATTATTATTTTTTATATATTTTATAAAATTATCATATAGAATAGTTTTCTTAATTCTAAAAAGATTTTTATATTCTTTTGTTTTTCTTTTATAATCAAAAATATCAATTATATCATAATCTATATTAACAAAAGTTTTAAGAATATTATTTTCATTATCTTCTATTAACTTCTTTTTTTCTTCTTGAAGTAATTTTATTTGTTCTTCAATTTGTTGGATACGAGGATTCATTTTTTATTTATATATAAGATAATTATTTTTTAAATCAATTTTATTTTTAAAAGTTTAAAAAATAAAAAAATACTACACCTATAAATAATTATTCTAATAAACTTTCAATTAATTTAGGAGGAATTCTGTATCTATCTAATTTAGAAGTTTTTTTTCTAAATCCTCCAAGTCTTGTTGTATGTCTTCCTTTGTCATTTAGATTACCACATTTTTTATTACAAGTAAGAGGTTTAAAATCTTTTTTATTAGTCCAAATACGAGTAGGTTTCTTATACCCCCAGTTACAATATCTACAATAATCAACATCATAAAAAGGTAGATCTTTCATAAACTCTCTACTTTTCAATTTTCCAGTTTTAGGATTTTCCATAAACCATAATTTAGGATTAAAGTAGTTAATAATTTCAAGAGTTTTCTTTACCCACCTATCACCTATTTTCATATCGTCTTCAAGGTGTTTCTTCGTAAATGTATAAAGTTCATTAGTTTCTTTATTTCTTTTCTTTCTTCCAATCCAAGAGTTTTGAAGAATACTATAATAGACACAAGGTGGAGAGGACCATATGATATCAAACTCGTCTTTTTTATATTTTTTGTAATCAAATTCCATAATGTCTATCTTGTGAGTAGGAGGATATTTACCTCCATAATCATTAATATCAACACTAATTAC
>Ga0181399_1000972_pt1 | contig 10343 bp, 9 predicted proteins | sample 22SPOviralmetaG_FD_130128 | JGI IMG/M metagenome (GOLD analysis project Ga0181399, IMG submission 130128) | Marine viral communities from the oligotrophic San Pedro Time Series (SPOT) site, San Pedro Channel, CA, USA - 22 SPOT_SRF_2011-05-21 | ecosystem: Environmental > Aquatic > Marine > Strait...
AAAACAGCTGAATTTATTTACTTAGATTTCAACATTTTACCAACAGGAGCTACTTTCCCAGTATAAAAAGTTTAGAAATCGAATATTTATAATTGAATAAAAAATAAGAAAATTAAAATAAAATGGCAGTATTAGATCCGAACGAAATATTTTTCACAGCCTTTGAGCCAAAACAGGCAAATAGGTTTATCATGTATGTAGATGGTATTCCAGCGTATATAATCAAAGGTGTTAGTGGAATGGGATTTTCACAAGATGAAATTGTACTAAATCATATTAACACTTACCGTAAAGTAAAAGGTAAGTTAAGATGGAATGATTTAACAATGCAATTATTTGACCCAATTACACCTTCAGGTGCACAAGCAGTGATGGAATGGGTTAGACTACACCACGAATCAGTAACTGGTAGAGATGGTTATTCTGATTTTTATAAAAAAGACTTAACAATTGATGTATTAGGTCCTGTAGGTGATGTAGTATCAGAGTGGATTATTAAAGGTGCATTTATTAAAGACGCTTCGTTCGGTGATTTTAATTGGGATGATGATGGAACAGCACTAAATATTGATCTAACGATTGGTATGGATTATTGTGTATTAAATTTCTAAAAAAATTATATCATATATTTTTAAGAGGAGCTTGGCTATGCCAAGCTCTTTTTGTATATTTAGGTGTTAATATCATAAGGAAAGTTCTTTAATATTTTAAAATTTTAAAAATTATGGAAATATTAGCATTTATTTTAGGTATAAGTACTATTGCATTTATTGTTGTAGTAGTGGTTATGTTTATGAATAGTAAAAAAATTAAAGAATTAAACAAACAAATTGAAAATTTAAAGTCAACTTGCAATGAAATTTATAGTAATATAAATAATTTAGAAAGCAGAACTTTAAATGATCTTAAGGAAGTTGAATTTAATCAACGTAGAGAAAATGAAGGTATTATACGTTTTGTTGATAGTAGAGTTGATAAACTAGAAGACAAAATTTATAAAAACTTCGATATTAAACAAAAACAATCAAAGAATTATTAATTAACTTAGGTTAAAGAATTTTCCTTTATGATATTTATTCACGAAATTAAGTTATAACAAAATAAAATTTATATGAGCGAATTTAAGTTTCCAACAGAAATGGTAGAATTACCTTCAAAAGGTTTAATTTATCCTGAAACTAACCCACTTTCTTCGGGTGTCATTGAAATGAAATATATGACTGCTAAAGAAGAAGATATTTTAACAAACCAAAACTATATTAAAGACGGAACAGTTATTGATAAATTATTGAAATCTCTAATTGTAAGTAAAGTTAACTATAATGATCTTATAGTAGGAGATAAAAATGCAGTTATGATAGCTGCTCGTGTTTTAGGGTATGGTAAAGATTATACTTTTAATTTTTTAGATAAAGAAAAAACCGTAGATTTATCTACTATGGAATCTAAGTATTTAGAGGAAAAAGATCTTGAAGCTAAGGGAGTAAATAAATTTTCTTTTAAATTACCTTCTACAGGAGTAGTAATTGAATATAAACTTTTAACAGGAAATGATGATAAAGAAATCCGACAAGAAATTAAAGGTTTACAAAAAATAAACAAAAAAGCATCTCCTGAATTATCAACACGTTTAAAACATATGATTATTTCATTTGATGGTAACGAAAACAACAAAGAAATTAGAGAATTTGTAGATAATTATATGTTAGCTCGTGATTCAAAATCATTAAGGGATCATATAAGAAAAACACAACCAGATATTAATTTAACATTTAAATACGAAAGGGATAACGGTGAAGATGGGGAGGCTTCAATCCCGATCACAACTAACTTTTTTTGGCCTGACGTCTGAATATCGAAAAGCACTATTTACACAAATTCACGAAATAGTCTATTATGGTGGAGGTGGATATGATTGGTATACTATATATGAAATGCCTATATGGTTAAGGAAATTTACTTATAGATCAATTGTTGAAAACAAACAAAAAGAATCAGATACTTACAAGGGTGTAAAGTCTTCAAATAATAATACTACTCAAATTGATATAGCAAACCCTAATAAAAGTAAAATCCCCAGTAAACAAATATCACCCCCTAATTATGTTACAAGGACGTCAAAAAAATGACGTCCTTTAATATTTATAACAAAACATAATTAAATATTTATGGCATTAGACCCTAAAATAATACTCCAACTTAAAAAAGATCTTCAAGAAATTAACAAAATTTATGAAGAAATAGGTAAAAAACCTATTAGTGTAGATTTCGATACAGCGGGTTTTGATGATTTTAAACTGATAAAACTAGAGTTAGAAGGTGCTCGAAAAGAAAATGAATTATTATTTGGTTCTTTTAGAAATGTACAAAAAGAAGTAAATGATTTATTTTCAGGATTAAATTCAATTACAGATGAAATAAAAAAAGGAAAACAAGGGTTTGATCTTACTAAAAAAGCAGTTGGTAAGCTAACTGATGTAATAGGTAAAGTTAAAGATATTCAAGATGATATATCAAAAGCTAATTCCTCAGATTTACAAAAACTTCAAGAAAAAGCAATAGCTGAAAAGAAAAATCTAGAGGAAGCCCAAAGGCTTTTAAGTAATCATGAAAATATCAATGATGAAACTTCTAAAGAATATATAGCACTTCAAAATGTAAATGGTTTATTAGAAGATCAAAATGGTTTATTCCAAGGTATTGCAGATACTTTAGAAAAAGTAATTGAACAGGAAAAAGAAATAGAAGAAAAAACAGGAACTTTAGGAACCTTAGCTGAATCTTTTTCATCTGGGTTAAAAGCAGCAGGGTTAGGAGCTTTAGATGCTAAACTAGGAATAGGGGAAGCTTTAGAAGCTACTAAAGCTATGGTAAGAGAAAGTGGTGGTAATGTTTCTAAAATGCAAGCTGGTGCTGATTTAGCAAAACGATTAGGATCTAATTTAAAAACTGCACTCGGACCTGCGGCTGCTATAGGATTTCTTGTTAGTAAATTTGTAGAAGCATTTTCATTCATAGATAGTTCTTCAGGGGAAGTAGCTAAAAACTTAGGAATATCAGCAAAAGAAGGAAGAGAATTAGTTGCTGCTTCTAACCAAGCTGCAATAAGTAGTGGAGATTTACTTGTATCTACAAAAGATGTTTTAGCTGCCCAAACAGCATTAAATGCTCAATTTGGGACATCAGTAAAATTCGCAGGTGAATTTGCTGCTGAATTTGCTTCAGTGCAAGAAAGAACAGGACTTTCTTCTGAAGCTATGGGTAGGTTTGCTGAACAATCAATGATCGTTGGGGGTTCTATAAAAGATCAATTAGCAGATGTTCAAGAAGTAACAATGGCTATGAACGCCCAAGAAGGATTATCACTTAACCAAAAAGATATTCAAGAAGGTATTGCTAATATATCAAACGCATCTCTTTTATCAGCTGGAAGAAACACCAAAGAATTAGCTAATCAAGTATTTCAATCTAAATTATTGGGTGTCAGTCAATCTCAATTAGAAAATATTAGTTCAAGTTTATTAGATTTTTCATCTTCTATTGAATCTGAAATGCAGGCTGAACTTTTAATAGGAAAACAACTTAACTTAGAAAGAGCAAGAGCTGCAGCTTTAGCTGGAGACCAAGCTACCGTAGCGGCCGAAATTAGAAGAGAAGTAGGTACGGCTGCTGAATTTGGAAAATTAAATGTTATTCAGCAAAATGCTTTAGCAAATGCTATGGGGATGAGTCGAGAAGAAATGGCATCTATGCTTGTGGAACAAGAAAAATTAAATGCTATTAGAGAATCTGGATTTGAATCAGCCTCAGATGCCCAAGAAAAATATAATAAAGCTTTAAAAGAAGGAAATTTAACAGAAGAACTAAAAAATGATTTACAAAAAGCAGGTTTATTAAATCAATTTGAATCTGCTACCCAGCAGGAAAAAATGAATGCTTTAATGGATAAATTTGCAGATTTATTTATAAGATTAGCAGAACCTTTAATGCCTTTACTAGATGGTTTAGTTAGTGCTATAGTATTTTTAGAACCAATTTTAGGAACATTAGCAGGGGCAATAGCAGGATTTATGATAGGAGGTCCTGTTGGTGCAGCTGTAGGAGCGGTAGCTGGAGCTGGATTAGATATTTCTGCAGCTATAGATAGAAATGCAGCATCCGAATCATCTTCCTCATTACCAGGTTTAGCTACAGGAGGTATAGTAACAAGACCTACAACTGCTTTAATAGGTGAAGGAGGTGAACCTGAAGCTATAGTTCCTTTAAGTAGAGCTCAAAGTATGGGATTTGGGGGTAGTGATGAAATTAAACAAACAAATGCTTTATTAAGAGAATTAATATCAGCTGTTAAACAAGGTGGTGATGTTTATATTGATGGAGCTAAAGCAGGTAAGTCATTAGCATTGGCAACTTCTAGAATGGGTTAATATTTATAATAAACAACAAATTAAAAATATAAAATTATGGCTTTACTTGACAAATTAACAGTAGCAGGTTCAACCTTATCAGGTTTGAATGGTGCAACACCTTCAATTCCTAACTTTGCAGGATCTAAATTACATGATACTTATTCAATTAATGATATCCCTTATATTTCAGGAAAACCTCAACCATCACAACTAGATTTAGATGGTGATATACCTGCAAGTAACTACAGAGACAACGCACCTGAAGGAAGAACATTTTAATATATGCCTTTAATAGATCTCAAAACTGACCTTAGATCTTTGAGGTTTGGGAATGATAGACCTGGAGGTGGATCTAGCGGTCAACCTTATATTCAAAAACCACTTCCCTCTCCTGAGGATTCTCCCTCTAATATTTTTAATACTGGGGGTCCTGATTTTCTTTTGAGAGGTGGTTTAATGGCTCCTTCAAGAGTAGTCAATGATGTAAGTCGATTAACCCAAATGTTTTTTGATTTAAAATCACCCAAAGGATTATTATTTTCAGCTAATCAAAACTTATTATCTCGTACCGCAGTTAAAACTGAAGCATCTAAGGGTGTTGGGTATGGTGGTGGTGGTGTAAATGCTGGAGTTTACCTCCCAACAAGTACAATACTACAAGCTGGTGTAGGTGGTACAGGAGCACATTTAAATTTATTAGGTTTAGATCCTACATCTCCAGTTGCTCCCGATGATGGGGGTGGTTTTTTAGCATCATTAGGATTAGGATTAAATAGCTATTTTAATGTAGTAAAAAATCAAGAAGAAGGTGATAACAGATTAGTAGGATTATATGATGCAATTTCATTAGGTGAATCTAAAGAAAGATTTGGAGGGCAAAAAGGAGTTAATTTAAATACTAATGGAAATACAGTATTACTAGAATATGGTGGTGGTCCTGGTTCCATATTAGGAATTGGTAAAACTAAAATACCATTTGCGGATCAGAGAACAGGTAAAAACAACCCACTTGCTACCAGTAAACCAGGATATTTTTTAGGAACTGAAAAAGGTGCAAAGTTTCTAACTGTAGTATCTTCTCCTGAAGATTTCATGCTCCCCTCAAAATATAACTCAAAAATTAATTTTGATTTTAGAAAAACTATCGCAGCCCAAAATAGTATTACAGATACTTCTACAATATTATCAACGGCACCTGGTTATACATCTAATAAAGCACTTGACCAAAGAGTAAATCAAGGTAGCCCTGGAGCAGCTAATACTGCAAATAATACTAAAAATGTTTATAATTATGGAATTGCAGCTAACCAAATGCAGGCATTAGATAAAATTACAGCTCTACCTATGTATGAAAGTCCAGGCCCCGCATCATCTAAAGAAAAACCTGTTAATGATTTAGTTAAGTTTAGAATAGCTACAATTAATAATAATAAAAGTGATGGGTCTGCAGTTTATATGCATTTTAGAGCATTTATAAATGATTTTACTGATAATTATGGAGCAAATTGGAATACGGTTCAATATGTTGGTAGAGGAGATTCATTAGCTAATTATGGTGGGTTTACTCGTGATATTAGTATAGGATTTACAGTATTTGCTCAATCAAAAGCAGAGTTAATCCCAATGTACAAAAAATTAAATTATTTAGCTTCAACTTTAGCACCTGATTATACCGATGCTGGGTTTATGAGGGGTAATTTAGTAAGAATAACTATGGGTGGTTATATTTTTGAACAACCCGGATATTTAACTAATTTAAATTATACAATCCCTCAAGAATCACCTTGGGAGATAGGTATTAATGAAAAGGGAGAATATGATGAAAGTGTAAAAGAATTACCTCATATGATTCGAGTAAGTTTGGCATTTACCCCAATCCATGATTTCTTACCTCAAAAAGGAAATGTTGCTAATAACCCAGACCAAAGATATATAGCATTAGCAAATGCTTTTGATTCTAGGGGGAATTATGCAGATGAATATAAATTTGATATACCTAGTACTGATAGTGGTGAAATTAATAATGTAGATGGTGATATAACTGATCCATCTTTGACACCCACAGACAATACAATCAACTTATCATCAAATGGAAATTCAGCATTTGCCTAATTTTAAAAGATATTAATAATGAAACGCTATGCTACCATAAAAACCCTAAGAAATACTAACGAAAATGTTGGAACCCTGGGGACTGTTTATTATCGTGATGTCAAATATCCGGAAATACCATTATCTGAAAATGATATTTATGTACTTACAGATTTTGGTGATCGGTTAGATTTATTAGCTAATCAATTTTATAGCGATGTTACTTTGTATTGGATTATAGCAGCTGCGAATCCCAATAAAGTTAATTTTGGATCTTTATTTTTAAATGAAGGTACTCAATTAAGAATACCAGTTAACATAAGTTCAATTATTGATAGTTATATCGAAATAAATAGTTTATGATATGTCAAACCTTTTAGGACAACCATTCAAACCTTGGGTAACCGAACAGATAGATATAAGACAAAAATCTTTGGGGAAATATACTAATATTCCTGATAAAGATCTTCAATATTACATTACTAAAGCTCCTTGGATCCGTTTAGCAAGTTCTGTAAATCTTAATAAATCAGAAGTTGAAGGAAATAGTGTTCTCCAAAAACTTATAAATAATGGGTTAACCGAGAATCAAGTCGGGGGAGATAATTTAGCAAAAAATTTAATATTACAGGGTGGGGCACTATCAGCTACAGTAGGTGAAAACGGTGAAATTATTTCTAATGGTCTTAATTCGGGTTTAAATAATGGAAGCTCCCCATTTAATGGAGCTTATGGTTGGGGAGGAATTGAAGAAAGAGGATATGTTCCAATGCCTGGTATTACTAATGCGGATGTTCAATATTTAAATAATGGTGCTTTAACTAAAACAACAATTAATATTAGGTGTTTTAGTAAAAGACAATTCCAACTTATAGATGTTTTATACCTTCGTCCGGGGTATACTCTTTTATTAGAGTTTGGACATAGTGCTTATTTGGATAATGATGGTAAATTGCAATCATTTAATAAGTTTTCTACTTCTCCTTTAAGAACTCTTTTAAATCCTAAAGGTAAAACCCAATACGATATTTATCGAGAAATTGAAACCGAAAAATTTAACTACAAGGGAAATTATGATGCAGTTTATGGTAAAATATCTAATTTTAATTGGCAGTTTAATCCTGATGGAAGTTATGATTGTCAAGTAATACTAACAGGTATGGGTGATGTTATAGAATCACTTAAAATGAATGTTTCTTTAAATACTAAACCCATTAATGTATCTACAGGAGAAGAAGAAGAAGAAAATCCCGAATCACAACCAATAAGTCCTATTATTGCCAATAAAGATAAAACACTTTTAAATGAGGTTCTTTATGAATTATATCAAAAAGTAGCAACCTCAAGTGGTATTTTCTCAACATCAACTACCATTTCTGATTATCCTGACCCTAATAATAATTTTAAGTTAAAAGATCTTAAAATTAAAAATTCTTTATTATCTATTTCTGATATTACTAGTAATGAAGAAAACCAGTCCCCACAAACTTATATGACTTTTGGAACATTAATGGCTGTAGTTCAATCTAGGTTATTACTTTATAATGGAGATGAAGAAACTAACACTCCAATGGTTACTATTGATATGGATTTTGATAATTTAGATGAAGATAAAAATTTTATATTAAAGTTTCCTGGAGGATTTTCATCAGATCCTAGGATCTGTGTAATTCCTTATACTAACACATCACAACCTATTCCTGATCTTGATATTCCTACAAGTAGAATTAATAAAGTATTAACCTTATTTTCATCTTGGAATGTGGATGGTTCACTTTATCTTGGAAGGTTAGCAGCTATATATGTTAATATAAACTATATAGCTAAGGTATTAGGAGAACTAGAACCAAATGAAGAAAACCAAGTATCTATTTTAGATTTTCTTCAAACTTTAATAAAAGGTATTACTCAATCTTTAGGTGGGTTTAATAAAATTACTGTACAAAATACTATAGATGGTAAGATTAAGTTTATAGAAGAAATTCCTCAAAGATTTAATAAAGATGTAAAAGAAGAATTTGCTCGTTTTAATGTATTTGGTGTTAAACAAAATGAAGGCAGTTTTATAAAAAATATAAATCTAACAGCAGAACTTTCAAATGATTTTGCTACTATGATTTCAATTGGGGCTCAAAGTAATGGAAACCAACTATCAGGTAATGCTACATCTTTTTCCAATTATAACGCAGGGTTAGAAGATAGAATTATTCCCGAAAAATTCTCTTATCAACCCCCAAATCCTAAAGAAGGTGCTGAAAAAAATAAAGTAAATATAACATCTAATTGGGCAAGACTTTCAGGGGATCAAGTAAATGTAGGAGATGACATCGAAAATGAAGAGAATAAAAATTTATTTACAAGCATATATAATGATAAGAAATTTATAAGTGAAAATATTAATTCATTAACTTCATTTAATACAACCCATGCTTCTTTAATTTTAGGTAGATTAACTCAACCTGGGGGAGACGGTAAACGACAATTACAAGCTCCATTTTTCTTACCATTTAATTTTTCATTAGAAATGGAAGGATTATCAGGCATGATATTATATCAAAAATTTCTAATCAGTGATGAAGTTTTACCTCCCTCATATGAAGGTGGTGGGGTTGAAATACAAATTAAGGGTATTAACCATTCAATTAATACTACAGCATGGACAACTAAATTAGACACACTTTCTACCCCGGCTGCTAACAACACATTGGCTGAAGAAGCAACTCCTTATCCCCTTAATACTGAAATTATTAAACCAACATCTTGTGAGGTAAAATTTGGTGATGAACAGTATGATGTAACTGCAGGTGGTTTATATCCTGAGTTAAAAACACTTAGAGTTCCATTACCTCCCCAAAATCTCCCACTAAATCCATTTGGTGCGACCCCAACTCCATTTGGTTCTAACAATAGTATTACAGATCCTCGAAAAGGATTACAATTTAGAGGATTTGATTTAATGGGTAGTGGTTTTGAAAAACTTGTTGAAGATAAGAATGGTAATAAACTCCCAGTAGCGGGGTATGGTGTATCTAGAAGATTATGTGAAGCACTCGTAATTATTGGTGAAGCTATAGATAAATTTGAAAAATCTGAACAAACAAGATTAGAAGATAAGGATTTTAGAATTGTTACTAGTATTAATAGCGGTTATAGATCCCCAGTATATAACTGTACTATAGGTGGAGCAACAAATTCAATGCATAAAACTGGTGGGGCTGTTGATATAGGATTACCAATCCTCCCAAATTTTCAAACTCAATCTCCAATTCAACTATATGCTATTATCCTTGAATTAATTGTTAATAAAAAAATACCTGAAGGTGGGGTAGGTTTATATAATTCCTTTGTTCATTATGATATTAGAGGATATAATGATCCAAGTAAAAAAGCAAGATGGGATTTTAGAAATAAATAAAATATGACTTATATACCTTCAAATAGAATAAAAACTAATTTATATACTAATGGAACTGAATATCAAATTCAGTCCACAGGGGTAACATATGTTGGTTCATACTGGAAAAAATATACAGGAGAAATATTTACGGGCAAAAATCCTAATGAAACCCCATCCCAAAAATTAGTTCCAATCAATAAATCATCTGATAATGCTTTAACTAATAAAACATCATATTCATTTATGGAAATTGATGATGTACCTAAACCCTTAGTTGTAGAATATTTAAATATAAAAAATATTGATTTTACAACCCAAACCAAAAATCTCCCAATTTCATATTATCCTAAACCTACTGAAGATGATTATAATTTAGGAACATTTATAAGATATTTTTGTGTTAAAGCGAATGAAGATATTTATATTGAAATTAGTAAAGATACCTA
>Ga0181399_1000977_pt1 | contig 10332 bp, 11 predicted proteins | sample 22SPOviralmetaG_FD_130128 | JGI IMG/M metagenome (GOLD analysis project Ga0181399, IMG submission 130128) | Marine viral communities from the oligotrophic San Pedro Time Series (SPOT) site, San Pedro Channel, CA, USA - 22 SPOT_SRF_2011-05-21 | ecosystem: Environmental > Aquatic > Marine > Strait...
GATCGCATCTTCTAATTTGGATATGTTTTTTTCACCAGTTGCAGGATTTATACCAGCAAATTCATACAATGCATCCGGAATTGGGTTTAAGTTAAACTTGCCAGCATCAATACCCAACAAGGGTACTGCTGGCGTCTCAATCGTCATAAAGTCAGGAGGTGGCAATATAGCACCTAGCAGCATCTTTATGAATTTCTTAGGTAACTCTTTAAGGAATTGAGTAACTTCTTTAAAGGTGCCAACTGGATCTTCAAATGCTCGTTTAAAGAATTCTTTTATTGATTCCCATGCTGGATCAACTAGTTCAGTTAAACTAAATTCTCTTAAGTCGTCAGCAACTCCTTTAAATCCTAATTTCTCTAGGAACCATGCAGGTAGGTCTACAAGCAATAAATCAACGGCTTCGGTAATACCTTTAATAACACCTTTAATACCACCTTCTATACCAGCTTTTATTTTATCCCCAAAACTACCTTCTTCAGAGGTAAATCCATCATAGAATCCAGTAACGAAATCAATAACTGATAAGAATATCTGAACAAATGGCTTTAGTATTATACCAATGATTTTTTTAAATGGTGTTAGCAAAGGCTCCATCATACTAAAGGTTTTACCTATAAAGCCCAGTATACCAGTACCTTCATCCATGCTACCAAATACACCTTTAAGCTTACTTACAATACCACCTTCGCCGGTCAGACCTTCAGGGAATTTAAACTTGATGCGTGGAATACCATCAAAGAATTTACTAACACTAGCTTTAACATCATCTAATGACTGGGTAAGTCCTTCAGGTAGTTTTAACTTAGGTATTTCCGGAAACGCAACACGTGGTATCTCAGGCAATTTAAGCTTGGGCATTTCAGGTACTACAATACGTGGTAGTTCAGGTAACCTAAGCTTAGGCATCTCAGGCATTGCAACTCTAGGTAGATCTGGTAGTTTTACTTTCCACTTACTAAAATCATATGGCTTGCCATCAATATCTACAAATGATACTTTAGGTAGCTTAGGTAAGTCAGGTAATTTTATAGCCTTAATACGATCAATGAATCCTAAGGCTTTTCCACCAAGTGACTTAATATTAGCGATAAATCTGCTAATACGTGTAGTAAATTTCTTAAATACTTCAGCAATTTTAAGTGCACGCAATTCATCATCTAAACCAGTCATCGATGCAGTTAATGCAACAAGACCACTAATAGCTATACTAGCTGCGGGTGCAAGACTTCCAAGTCCACCTAATATACGTGTAAAAAAGCCACCACCTTCATCTTTTTGTTCTAGGTTCAACGAATCAAGCTTAGCGGCCATGGATTCTAATAATTCATTAGCCTCTTCTTGACGAGCTATAGACTCACGTCTTTGCTCTTCTGTGAGACGACTATCAGCCATAAGGCCTTCAATACCTTTAAGAGATCTTTCCATCTCATAACCGGTATCAACCTGAGTTCTAACGTCACCAGACTGTTCCTTCATGGTCTCAACTAATTGAGCTAAACTGCTATTCTGCTGTTCAGCTGCCTTCTTAGCTTCTTTACCACCGAAACCTGCTAATACCTGTTTTTCAGATAAGTTGCGTTGTCCGCCTCTTTGCTTGTCTTCGTCTCTAGCCATTTCCTAGCCCCTAATTTACTTTTTACCTTTAAATGCTTGTGCACCAAAGAATGCAGCTACAATACCAGCAACGGCTACAAAATAAGTTGCAGCCATATCACCTAGTATTTCAGATGCTTGAGTTAAACCAATTAATACTGCTAATACAACAGCAAATGGGTATAACAACATACCACCTAATGCGAACCATGCCATTTTACGTTGTGCATCTCGCATTGCATCTGCATCATCAAGTTCTTTACGTTTGAACTCAAGATACATTGCATGTTCTTCGTCAGACACCTTGCCATCACCGTTACTGTCAGCAGGATGTGGATTAGTTTTTATTTTTTCTTCACTCATCGCTTTGCTTTCCTATTTTGTTCTGCAATCCGTTCGTTTTCTTCCTTTATCCACTGTTGGAGAAGGGCAACATATATTTCCCTTTCCCATGGTATCATATCTTCTAGCTCACTTAAACTGTAATTGTGATGTTGCATCATCGCAAAATTAGTTTTATAATAGTTTACTAGGTTATCATGTGAAAGGCCTATTAAAAAAAACTTGAGAGACCTCTTAACTCTGTACTGTTATTAGCACCACATGATATACAGTTATATTCTACCTCATGTTCTAACGCAGGTAGATTGCCAAAGAAATCAGTAACCTTTGCAAACTGTTGTGAGTTTAAACCATCCATAAACTCTTGTAATTCTTTTTCTGTTTGGTTCTCTGCATCCCACACTTCTTCATCACTAAAAATATTATCGATACAAGATACAATCATCTTATATGTTAATTCAACCTGTTGCTCCGGAGTCATCTCTTTAGCACCGCTTACTTCTAACTCAGTAACTAAATCAACAGATGGATAATTAAACGAAACACCAATACTATCTGTTAACATAACGTGCCTGTCTTCAGGCATATTTGTCACTCCAATATTATCTAGGTTTAATTCAACCGGTGTTTTTGCACCACACTCACTACATCCTAAATTTAATTGAACCTTTTCGCCAACTGATTTTGATCTAAGTCTTAAGAATATTTCTTCTAAATCAAAACTTGTCAACTTGTCAACGTCGATGTCATCATATATGCATGCTTTAAGTACATCCTTTAATGCTTTCATCATTAATTTACTATCTTTTGATTCCATTGCAACCATTAGAATCTTTTCTTCCTTTACTAAGAAAGGTCGAAACTCAATTTGCTTTCCAGTACTTGGTATTCTAGTCTCGTACCGTGAGCTATTTAAAATAGGCAAAGCCATAATTTTCTCCTGTTCATTCAATCAAAATTATATAGTTTTTTTATAATCTAATTGTAAAAGTTCTACGTATGTTGTTTTTCTGTTCGTCGTTTTTAGTTGGAAGTTCAGCGATTACTGCGTTATCATTACTTTCTGACTTAGTTTGCTTCTTAGTCTCAAGATTATCGATAAGCACATCATCAGCATTGACTGCACTAAAACCGTCTTTCACTACATATTTATCATATGCAAATGTGACTGTACCTCTAAGGTATTCTGTATCAGTGTTATTTAATGTTACAACTGCTAAATCAATTGGAAACGCATTTTCTAAAGTAACTTCATGTGTTACCTGATTATGCGGATCTAGTGATTGTATTGTCACCTCAGATACATATTCTTTCTTGTAACCAAGTTTATATTGCTCTACATCAATAACAGTCTTTAGCCAATCTTGAAATAAATTCTGCATAAAGAAATCATTAGTAATGATAAACGTCATAGTAACGTCGCCATCGATATGTGTATATGGAAACTTATTACTCTGTTTATCAGCCACATAATCAAGTGTTGCAATACTTCTTGATGGAAGTGTAACTTGCTCCATTAATAGAGTTATATGTTCTGGTTGATCTATGTTACGGTTAACACCACCTGGTAGATTAAACGTAACTTTAAATCTATTTGCTGATGCTAGTCCACCTCGTACTGATATAGCTGATTTTAGTGCGTCTATATTCATCTTTGTCTCGCAATTTTAACGGATTCTTTCCAAACGTTTGCTTTTCCGGATTTCCTAAATTGTTCTGTTGGTAAAAATATAGCAATTTGCCAATCGGTTATTGGAACCCTTACCAATCTTGAATTAATCTGACTAGTCAAATAAGACTTAAAGCAAGGTCTAAATTCTTTATATTTACGTGTAGATTGCAATAAGTCGTAACGTAATTTTGTCAATCGAGTATTATTATTCAATGTACCTGGTGCAAGTCCCATCAATTCGTCAAGGAATTTAGCTCTAATATCTGGTCTTAAGTAGTGCAGATTTAAACCTTGGAATCCACCCTTCATTGGTTGAACCATAATAGTTAGTGGAAACCTATCATAATATGGTAATGTTTTCTTATGCTTTGGATCATAAAAATACATATACATATTACCAGCGATCTCTCGCGATGTAGGTTCTAATGCAGTATCCTTCAGTAGAGCAGGTCTTGAAGGCATTCTTAATTTTTCTATATTATCAGCAAACCATTTCTGAGATTCTTTAGTGCGCGCGGTGACGCCTGCTCGGAAAGCATTTGCTTGTAGTGTGTCGAATAAACTTTTTTTAGCCATATACTTATTTATATTAACTCTTCAGCAGTTTGATACCAAGATTCTTTAAAGTGTCTTCAGTCCATACTTGAAACTTCCAACCTTTATGTTTGGCATATTGATCAGCCGCAGTCCATTTAGAAGTGTTCTTAACATAAGTTGTGACTTCGTTGATGTACCTTTTCGTTTTACGCTTAGGTTCTTTGGGTGGTTTTGTTTCTTTCTTGGGTTTGATCTCTACAAGTATAACCTCATTGTTATCATATTGAATCAACAAGTCAACATAATAACGGTGTATCCTGTTATCTGTCTTGCACTTGTAAGGTATGACAATCTCTTCAGAGTTCCATTTTTTGATTCTTGAATTAGATTCACACCATTTAAACGCCTGTCTTTCCCATAAAGACCTATATGTGACCTTAGTTGGGTCGCCTAAATACTTTTTTGTGTTCTTTATTTGGTATTTTCCCTTGTAAGCCATTATAAATAACCCTATATATTAAATAATTATTTATAAGGGTAAATTATGTCTTCTATTATAGCATTCCCAGAAACGCTCGCATCAGAGATAGATAAGGGCGGAGACCATGTGTCATTTGAAATAATCGGTAAAGGATTTGATACCGATGTTTTTAAAATACATTTATATGTACCGGCCGGTATATCGACTGGGGATGGTGCTAACTTTGGTAACGTTAACCTAGGTGTTATCGAAGGCATGGGAGAAAAGATAGCAGCTGGAGCAAATGCCGCCGCAAATAGCAGTGGTGCTTTAGACACAGCGGTTAATACTCTTGGTGCTGTTGTTAATACTACAAAATTAGAAGGAATAGGTATTACTTCGGCAATATTGCAAAAGATGGGAGTAGCTGATGATAGTGCAAAGGCTCTTGGATTAAAAGCAGGTGTTGCATTCAATAATAGGACTGCCCTTACCTATGAAGGTTCTAACATCCGTCAATTCCAATTGTCATTCCAACTAGTTGCATCAAGCCGCCCAGAAGCTGAGACTATTCGTAAAATCGAACATACATTTAGAAAGTATATGTACGCAAAAAGAGAAGGTACATTTGCTTTAACTTACCCAGCATTATTCAGAATCAAGTTTATGAAAGGTAAAAACCTCAATGAATATATGCCATTCATATTTGATTCATATTTAACTGGTATGACTGCCTCTTATAATAATAATGCTAACATGTTCCATGATGATGGTGCACCGACCGATATTAATATCCAGCTATCATTCCAAGAACAAAGACAACTTACTCGAGATGACTTGTATAATGATGAAAATGGTGCTCAACAGAGCTTTAGTTATCCAAAGAGTAAATAGGAGAAATAATGAGTTTTTTCAGACAATTTCCAACAGTAAACTATGACTTGAGAAAAGATGGTTCAGTCATGCGGATGGTCAATATCTTTCGTAGCGTTAGACCGTTACAGAATTTTATTGACGACACATCATTGTATACATACTACGAAATTAAAAATGGAGAAAGACCTGATATTGTCAGTCAAAGGCTGTATGGCACACCTGACTTCTATTGGACGTTCTTTGTCGTTAATGATTTCTTACATGACGGTTATAAAGTTTGGCCAATGTCTGAAGAGCAGTTATTTGATTACATTAAAAATGAATACGACGGTTATGCTATCACAACTAAACCTGTTATTGTACGTAACAGCGATGGATTAGTGACTGATTACCGTGATTCTCTTTCTGGTAGATTTAAGCTTGGTGAAGATATTTTAGGTACCGTGTCAGGTGCACGTGGTACACTTACAAAGAAAAATATTGATATGAATCAATTAGTTATACAAGATATGCAAAACAATGCTGCGTTTAGTGGTGGTGGTCTTGAAAACAATAACTATGAATTCTTACAAGGCCAGACTTCTGGTGACTTTGTAGAAACATTTAAGGTGTTTAATTACGCTGATGCACCTCATCATTACTTCATAAAAGATGAAGATGGGGTTGAAAGAGAATATACTAACATGACCTTCATTAACCAGTCAGCCGCTACTCCTGCTGCAAGTTTAAGTTATGTATCAAATAGACAGTATGTTAATGAATTAAATGAAGAAAGAAGTCGTATTAGAGTTATCAGCCCTGAATTCATTGGTAAGTTCTTAGAAAACTTTGAGAGATTAATTAATGAGTAATTTATCACAAAATAGAATAGGCCCAGATGGTGTTGCTTCTACACCGACATCATATGAGGTGATGCATGTAACCTTGCAATCTAATAGTGTTATGAATAATAAGAATAATTATTTGTATGACATTACAAACATGGTTGCGGACTTTTCTATTAAAGAATCATTAACAACTCCAGGCTTAGCAATAATAATTAGGATTGGTGATACTATTAATATGATGGAAGAACTTAAGCTAACCGGTAATGAAAAGATTACTATTGGTGTGAGAAGAAAAGAACCAATTGCTGGATCTGCTACTGGTTCTGTGACTAAACGTATTGAGATAGAATGCCATATTTCTGAAATAAGCAATTATACAAGAGTTAAGTCAAATGCAGCTGCATATACATTATTATGTATCAGTGAGCATATGTATCTAAATCACTTAAAGTCATTAAAGACCGCATTCTCTGGCACACCGGTTGAGATTATTAAAAAAGTTTGCAAGAGTCAATTGAATAAAGATGTAGTTACTAATGATGGTTCGAAGAATATTATTAGTGGTGTATTTCCTACACTCAGAGTGTTAAGTGGTGTTTCATGGATATTGCGACATGCATTTGATAATGGTACTCCATATTTCTTTTACCAAACGCTTTACAATTCAGGTGAATTAAATTGTTTATCATATAAGCATTTGTTAGCACAAGACGTATATGATGAATATACCTTTGCTCCATTTATTAATCCTAATATTGAATTTGAATCAAGAGAAGGTTATGAAGTAGAACGAACTATGATTAGAGATATTGTATCTGACTATGGTCAGGGTAAGTACGTTGCTGCTTCTAAAGGTGCATATGCTGCATCTACTCATACTATTGATATTGCAGAGAAGTCATATAACAAAAGCATATATCAATATAAACCTGAGCAAAAATTAAATAGCCATGGTGTATTAAGTACAACAGAACAAGCGAAGATAGGTGATAATATATTGACTGATTACTTTGATTCGAAGAATTATTTTATTTCTTTGAACAGTAAAGCATTTGAGAATGGTCGTAACTATATGTCACCAGCCCCAACTGATTTACCTAAAGCGATGGCACACTTAGAAAACTTTAATCATCAGACACACCAAATACAGATTGCGGGTGACTTTGATATGAGAGTTGGAAATAAAATTAAGGTTACAATTAAGAAGCCACAAGAAGAAGTAAACGGTTCAGGTGTTGATTTACTTCATTCTGGTATTTACTTAGTGACTGAGTTAACTCATGCGTTTGGAAAAGGATATTATCAGACTCTGACGATACAAAAAGATTCTGGGGAGGTAAATTTAAATGCTTCATGATGATATGTTTGTTGGTGGACAATTCACCTGGTTTATAGGCGAAATAAAAGATATAAACGATCCTCTTAAAAATAACCGTGTAAAGGTATTACCATTCGGTTATTATGATATAAAAGTAGAGACACGTCACTTACCATGGGCTACGGTTATGATGCCTAATACTTCAGCATCGTATAAAGGCAATGGTAGTAATCATGAATTAGTTGTAGGTTCATGGGTTGTCGGCTTCTTTCGTGATGGTAACTCAGCACAAGATCCTATTATCATGGGTAGCTTTGCAAGTAAAACAGATGGTGTTAACGATCTACCTACTGAAACAAGTGCTAACTATCCTGACAATAAAGTACATAAAACAGAAGCAGGCCATGTTATTGAATATGATAATACAGCTGGTTCTGAGAGAATAGAGATAACACATAAAGATAACCATACTCTTAAAATGACCGGACCTGAGGTTGAGATACGTCATAAGAGTGGTACAGTTATTAACATTGCAGAGAATGGTACAATATCAATCGATGCATCAAATGACATTGTTAACATAGATGGTAATACAACTATTACCGGTACGCTTCATGTAACAGGTGCACAAACAAATGATTCAACTATTGTTGCTTCTGGTACTATTACTGATAGCGGTGCAACGTTAGCAAGTCATACACATACAGATTCATCTGGGTTAGGTGCTGGAACAACTTCTCCACCAAACTAATAACTTAGGGATATAAATAACTATATGTCAAATTACAATATAAACGAAGGCGATAAAATTACTTCTCCAGAGATCCTTTCTGATAGAAGTGTGTCTGGTCGTGTAGATAAAGCGTCGTTGGTATCTCGTTCCAAGGGATACTCTGACCTTGACTTAAAGTTAAATCTACATAAAATTAGAAAAGATATTATGCCACTGCGTGATGATCAGGCAGTTAAAAACTCTGTTAAGAATCTAATCTTGACTAACTTTTTTGAAAGACCATTTCAGCCAGGCCTGGGTGCTAATTTAAGAGGTTTGTTGTTTGAGCCTGCAGGCGTTATCACTGAATTGGCATTAGAAGATAACATCAGACGAGTATTAAAAGAAGAGCCAAGGATAGAAGTAGCTTTTGTTAATGTCGTTGACTTATCAGAAAAGAATGCTTATAGGGTAACAGTAAAATTTAATATAAAACAATTCGATTCAAGTGCAGAAGTCGAAGTTGTATTACGCAGATTAAGGTAGAATTATGGCAACTAATTTAAATGTAACGGAACTTGATTTCGATCAGATTAAAAGTAATCTAAAAAACTATTTAAAACAGCAGACAGAGTTTAATGATTATAACTTTGAGGGTAGTGGTTTATCTACTCTTTTAGACGTACTTGCGTATAATACTCACTATAATGCTGTTGCTGCTCACTATTCTTTAAATGAAGCATTCCTTGATTCTGCACAAATTAGAGGTAACGTTGTCACAAGAGCTAAGCTACTTGGTTATGTTCCAAGATCTGTTCTTGCACCTCGAGCTAAGATTAATCTTACTGTTACTGCAGAAGCTGGTTCTGTCTTTCCTACTGAACTAACTCTACCGCGTGGTACTAAGTTAACCACTAATGTTCAGGGTGAAACATATCAGTATGTCACTCTTGCTTCACAAACAGTTATCGGTCAGAACGGAGTTTATACGTTTACTGATATTGATATTGCTGAGGGTACGTATAAGTCATTACTATATCGTGTTGACAATGATATTGAATCACAAAAATTCCAAATTGCAGATGCTGATGTTGATACTTCTACATTGAGAGTTCGAGTACAGGAGAACGAAGAAGCTTCTACGTATGACATTTATAATCGTTTCGAATCACTATTGAATGTTGATTCTGCATCTCAGATTTATTACATACAAGAAAACACTAATGGTAAGTATGAAGTGTATTTCGGTGATGGTGTTATTGGTAGAAAGCCAATTAATAATAACATTGTGACACTTGATTACATATACACGCATGCAGGTGAAAGTAATGGTGCATCTACTTTTGAATTAGCTTCTACGTTGGGTGGTTTAGTTACTGCTACATATGTAGTTACGACTGTTACTAATTCAGCTGGTGGTTCAGATCGTGAATCAATGGAATCTATACGATTCAACGCACCGCTAACCTTTACTTCACAAAACAGAGCTGTAACATCAGATGACTATAGAGCAATCATTCTTAAGTCATTCTCTAACGTATCTTCTATCTCAACATGGGGTGGTGAAGACAATGATCCGGTTGACTTTGGTAAGGTTTATATTGCAATCAAACCATTGACTGCTGCAACACTCACAGAGAATGAAAAAACAAGCATCAAAGATACAATTCTAAAAGGTAAGAATATCGTTTCTATTACACCAGAGATTGTGGATCCTAACTTTACTAATTTAGAAATGGATGTATTCTTTAAGTATAATCCTAATCTGACTGATAGAACAAATGTTGAATTACAAGGTGTTGTCAGAGATACTATTAGTGATTATAACTTTAACAACCTAAACAAATTCGATGGTGTATTCAGATACTCGCAGATATTGAAAGCTATTGATAATTCAGATAGATCAATACTAAACTCTACTATCAGACCATATATGTTTAAGACTATTTCTGCAGGTGCATCATCTTCTGCAAATAACTTTGTTCTTAAGTA
>Ga0181399_1000978_pt1 | contig 10318 bp, 12 predicted proteins | sample 22SPOviralmetaG_FD_130128 | JGI IMG/M metagenome (GOLD analysis project Ga0181399, IMG submission 130128) | Marine viral communities from the oligotrophic San Pedro Time Series (SPOT) site, San Pedro Channel, CA, USA - 22 SPOT_SRF_2011-05-21 | ecosystem: Environmental > Aquatic > Marine > Strait...
TATTGTTGGTTTCTGCAAGTGCAATTCTTACATTAACAGTATTAGATCCTGCAACAAAGATTTTTATTCCATTGTACTTAGTGGGCAGTATACTTGGTGTGGTTAGTACAATAATTCGCAAAGCAGGGTTTGCTATTGTGTTGTGCGGATGGTTCGTTGTAATGAATAGTATTGCTATGGTACAACTGTTTATTATAGGATAAGATATGCCGGATATTGATATAGACTTTGCAGATAGAGATATTATCTTAGACAGGATCAATCACAGGATTGCAAGGTTAGACACCGGTAAGAAACACAACACAGGTGTGTATGCAACAGAGATACCGCACAATCCTATAGACAACTTATCTACTATTGAACACAAGACCGCAGAAGAACGTGGATACTTTAAACTAGACTTTCTTAACGTAAGCATATACAAAGACGTTGAGAATGAAGAACACTTAATCCAACTAATGAATCGAGAACCACTATGGCAACTACTGGAACACAAAGACTTTTCAGATCAAGTATTTCATCTAAACGGGCACAGCGCACTATTACAGCAATTAACACCTACTTCGGTAGAACAGTTAGCAGCAGTGTTAGCGATGATTCGGCCTGCGAAGAGGCATCTTGTCAAAGAAACATGGCAAACGATATTCGAAGAAGTATGGAAGAAGCCTGAAGACAACAGTTATTATTTCAAGAAGGCACATGCACTGGCTTACGCTGTAAGCGTTGTAGTACACATTAATTTACTGTGTGACCAACTTAACTCTTAGTCTTGCGTACAAGTTGAACACTTTTCCGCTTTACTCTTTTGACTGACAAGTTATTAACATTTACACACGGTCCAATTACAACTTTTACATCTTTTGAATTCATTGTAATCATACTGTATTTTATAGGTGTTATTTCTTGTTTGAGAAATATATTAATAGGAATCATTCTGTTTGATTCCCACCACCATATTTCCCCTAAGTCTATTAGTAAAGTTTTGTCGTCGTGATTTTTTAGAGCAGTGTAAACAAACATTGTAGTTACATACTGATCTTGATTTGATATCACCCCGACGTATTCGTTGCCGCCGTAAGCGACAACACTAATATAAGGGTATTCTTTTTCAATCTCTTTTAATAACATAATTCAAATAAATAGTAATAGTAAAGGAATCAGTATGCAACTTATCCCAAGGTATTTAGTAAACAATAAAGTATTTATAATTGCAAATGATACTGGATTTCCAGTGGAGTATAGACCAGTGTATAGTAGACAACTTAAAGTATATAGAGGCATAGATAATGCCCTACAATTTAGATTATTAAATGCAGATCAGAAGCCAGTAAGAATAACAGGCACGCCGATGTTTATAGCATTTGGAGATCAAGACACAAAATTAATAGAACTAGAGTGTACTGTCCAAGATGATGGATCGTCAACTGCATCTAAAGGTATGTTCACTGTTACAATAAGTGAACAGGCTTTACTTAATATCAAAGATCAATATCTATCCTATACAGTGCATATTGACAATGGTACAAATGTATTGACATATACAGATAGAGATTTCAATGCAGCAGGCACAATAAAAGTAGATGGCACAGCATATCCAGGTCCAAAGTCAAGCACACAAATTGTTAACTTCAAAGAAGAAAATAACAAATGGTATGCAGGTAGTGACGACACAAATAAGATTGATGCACAGCCGGGATTGAATGGAAACGAAGCATTACACACTGCGGCAATTTACACAAACGGATACATTGGCAACATAACAATCCAAGCAACATTAGACAATCAAATAACTGGATTGAATAACTGGAGTACAATAAGCACAATAGCATTTGATGGTACAGAAGTAGAACCAATTGCTGCAAATTTTACAGGTGTGTTTTCTTTTATTAGATTTGAACTAGATGCAGATCCTACTAGCAAAGTAGAAAAAATACTTGTAAGAAATTAAATACCATTTGACAATATACTAGATTAATGCTAATATAATTGTATGAGCATCGTATCTGATACACTAACAACATACTTGCCTGCAAAGCGTAAAACTACTCCTAGTGGTTGGACAAGTTTCAGTGCGCCATGTTGTGTATATCAAGGTGAGAATAAAGACACAAGAGGCAGAGGCGGGATTATTTACGAAGGTGATGTTATATCTTATCACTGCTTCAATTGTGGTTACAAAGCAAGTTGGCAACCAGGACGTAATCTTAGTTACAAGTTTAAGAAGTTGCTTGAATGGCTTAATACGCCTGACAACGAAATTACAAAACTTGCACTAGATGTTATGCGTGAAAACGAAGGCGTAGAAGTAAAACAACACAAAGTTGAACTGCCAGAGTTTAGCACTGTACAATTGCCAGAAGATGCTATTAAGATTACAGACATAAAAGACTTCAACAAGTTTAGTATGGCTATACTAGAATACATGTCTGCAAGACAGTTGAACTTAGACGATACTAATTACTATTGGTCGCCAACACTTGCTTATCGTGATAGACTTATTATACCTTTCTACTACGAGGGGCGTATAGTCGGATATACAGCCCGTACAGTAGGGGAAAGCAAAAGCAAGTACCTGACTACAATGCAACCTGGTTATGTGTTTAATTTAGACGAACAAGGTCCTAATAAGATATTCTGCATACTGTGCGAAGGACAAATTGATGCACTACACGTAGATGGCTGTGCTATCGGCGGCAGTGACATAGGTGATGCACAAGCATTGTTGCTCAACAGATTAGGAAAGGATATATATGTTGTTCCTGATAGAGATAAAGCAGGCAGTAAGTTAGTAGAACAAGCAATTGACAGAGGATGGCATGTTAGTATGCCAGACTGGGATCAAGATATTAACGATGTAGGAGATGCAGTGGATAAGTACGGTAGACTGTATACGTTATATAGCATTGCAAGTGCTGCGGAAAGTAGCCCATTAAAAATTAGATTGAGAGCAAAGAAATGGTTTTAATTAAAAAAGTCTGGTCTTGGATTATATGGCCATATACTAAAGTTAGAGAAGAACTAGCGTTTAGGAAAAAGATTAAAGAATTAAGAAAACGAGATCCGTTTATTTACAAATGATTACTTGGGGAATAAGTGCAAACAGTCATGATGCCGCACTAGCAGTATTCACGGACGAAGGTTTAGAATTTGCTAGCCACAGCGAACGCTTTAGTGGTGTAAAAAATGATGCACACTTAAATGATAAATTAATACAGTATGCAAAACAATGGGGAGAGCCAGATGAAGTTATTTGGTATGAAAGACCCCTTGTCAAAACTCTTAGACAATTTAGAGCAGGACAAGGGCTTCGGTTTAAGGAAAACAATATTAGTCGCTATCTTCGACAGTATGGTATATCTGCTCCTATTCGCTATACTGATCATCACCTTGCCCATGCTGCTACCGGTTTTTATACTAGCCCTTATGACGAAGCCACTGTTGTTTGTATCGACAGTATTGGAGAGTTTGATACACTCACTATCTGGAATGCTAGAGGATCCAAAATCAAAAAGGCATACAAACAAGGATATCCACACTCAGTGGGATTATGGTACTCCGCGATCACGCAGAGGATCGGACTAAAGCCGCAAGAAGACGAGTACATACTAATGGGTATGGCTGCGTATGGTGATCCAGATAGATTATATAAAGACATACTGAATGACTTCTTAATTCAGAAAAAAGATTTACCTATAGTGTTTAAACGTAACTTACATAGAGGATGCTTAGACTGGCGACCTGATTTAACTACAGAACAAGATATGTTTGATATAGCAGCCGCAACTCAAAAGGTATATGCTTACATACTAAAACAAGTTTTTGAAAAGGCTGTAAAAGTTAGCGACTCAAAAAATCTTGTGTTAATGGGAGGATGCGCACTAAATTGCTCAGCCAACCACATAGCACATGACTATTTTGACAATGTATGGATTATGCCTAACCCGGGTGACGCAGGCAGTGCTATAGGATCAGTACTTGCACACAAGAAACTACACATGCCAATGGAACATGTGTTTACAGGTTATAACATTGAAGGAGAATATCCTGTTGAAGAAGCACTACAAGAATTACTTACTACTGGTATTGTTGGTGTTGCCAATGGCCGTGCTGAGTTTGGTCCCAGAGCCTTTGGTCACCGCTCCTTACTTGCAGACCCCCGCGGCGCCGATATCAAAGATAGAGTCAATGCCATCAAGCGAAGACAGAAGTTCAGACCCTTTGCTCCAGCGGTCCTCGAGGAGCATGCCGCTACCTATTTCGACGGACATGTCGGCCCCTTCATGCAATACACTGCAACTTGCAAGGATCCTGGACTACCTGCAATCATCCACGGGGACGGCACCTCTAGGGTACAGACAGTTTCTAGTCTACAAAGCGTGGGCTTTAGAAAACTGCTAGAGCGTTGGTACGAAGAGACTGGCTGCCCTATACTATTAAACACTAGCCTTAACATCAAAGGTATGCCCATCGTCAATACTATAGAAGACGCTAAAGCATTTGAGGAACACTACGGAGTAAAAGTATGCACTTAATTACAAGCGGCTGTTCATTTTCAGAATGTGAAACTACATACGTTGACTCGTGGCCTAAAGTTTTAACAAGAGCCCTAGAAGAAAAATATGATGTTAACCATACACCGTATGGTATGGGTTCACAGGGCAATGGACTTATCAGTCGTAGCGTAAGGTGGAGTGTGCTCGATGCACTGAATAACGGCACAGACCCTAGCGACATACTTGTAGGTATCATGTGGAGTGGTACTGCTAGAGGCGAAGTTTATGTAGAGGGTGACTTTCATATAGAAAATACAGATGGGTGGAAACGCAACCCTATTAAAATGCCACCAAGCGATGTAGAGGGCAACTGGCTAATTTTAAATCCACATTGGAAGAATGAATACGTAAAACCATATTATGTACACAAGTCTCCAGCAGCACATTCAATTGCTACATTAGAATTGATAATATATACACAAATGTTTTTGAAGCAGCATAACATAAAATATTTTATGTCAGTATATATGGACGAAGTTTTAAAAGACTACAACAGTAGACCTGCCCTAAAATGGTTGAAAGATCAAATAGACTGGGATACATTCTTACCTGTAAAAGGTATGTTCGACTGGGCAAAAGAATCCGATCTACCTATGGGGTTTGACGGATTTCATCCTAGCAACGAACAACATCAACACTACGTAAAAACAATTATTATGCCATGGCTAAGTGAGAAATATGATTACTGAAGAAATAATTAGAGAAGCATTACGGAACGTATACGATCCAGAGATTGACATTAACGTGCAGGACCTTGGACTTATATACACTGTAGAAGTAGACGGAGATGCAGTTGAAGTAAATCATACTTTAACAAGTGTCGTATGTCCATTTGCAGATCAGATATGTGAAGACATAGAAGATGCAGTTGCAAGTGTAGAGGGCGTTAACAAAGTAAAAAGAAACTTAGTTTTTGATCCTCCATTTAGTATCGATATGGTACCAGAAGAAACAAAAATCATAATGGGATGGTTTTGATTGACATCTTAAATCTAGATGTTATACTGACGCAGACGAGGAGAGATAATGAGCACACGACAAAATACTGACTACGGTTATGATATACAAAAAGTATATCTTGAAATGTTTATGACAGATGCACAGTCATTTGTAAGATGTCAGGGTGTGTTTGATCCGGGTACATTTGATAGACGCTTAGGTGATGCAGCAGGCTTCTTAAAGAACTATGTAGAAGAACACAATGCACTGCCAACGTTTGATATGATCAATGCTGCTACAAATAGCGACTTGAAAAATCCAGGCATATTGCAAGAAGAACATTATGATTGGTTACTGCAAGAGTTTGAAACATTTAGTAGACACAAAGCATTAGAAGCGGCTATTCTTAAGAGTGCTGACTTGCTAGAGAATGGCGAGTATGGTCCGGTAGAAGAACTAGTTAAGAAGGCTGTACAGATTGGTTTACAAAAAGACTTAGGTACAGATTACTTTGCTGATCCTCGAGCAAGACTAGAAGGCATCAAAGACAAGAATGGACAGATCAGCACAGGCTGGCCTGCACTAGACAAGAAACTGTTTGGCGGATTCAACAGAGGCGAACTGAATATCTTTGCAGGTGGATCAGGTTCGGGTAAGAGTTTGTTCTTAGCAAACATGGGTGTGAACTGGTGCTTGCAAGGCTTGAACGTTATGTATCTAACATTCGAACTTTCAGAAGCATTAGTTAGTATGAGACTTGATAGTATGACCACAGACATTCCAAGTCGTGATGTGTTTAAGAGCATTGACGATGTTGAAATGAAAGTTAAGATGATTGGCAAGAAGTCAGGTGCGTTCCAAGTTAAGTATATGCCTACAGGCAAGAACGCAAACGATGTACGTGCATACTTGAAAGAATATGAAATCAAAACAGGACGTAAAGTAGATGTGCTGTTGATTGACTACTTGGATCTTATGCATCCAATTGGACAAAAGATTTCAGCAGAGAACTTGTTTGTCAAAGACAAGTATGTATCGGAAGAGTTACGCAACTTGGCTATGGAACTTAACACTATCTTTGTTACAGCGTCACAGTTGAACAGAGCAAGTGTAGAAGAGATTGAGTTTGATCACTCGCACATCTCGGGTGGTATATCTAAGATCAATACAGCAGATAACTTGATTGGTATCTTTACTAGTAGAGCAATGCGTGAGCGTGGACGCTATCAGATTCAGTTAATGAAGACACGTTCATCAAGTGGTGTTAATTCAAAGATTGATTTAGAGTTTGACGTAGATAGTTTACGCATACGTGACCTAGGTGAAGACGAAGAATATCAAGAATTCGAAAAACGTAAGTCAACTGTGTATGATCAGATCAAGCGAGGCAGTGGCACACAAACAGATCACACTGATACTACACCTAGAGAAGATCCTTCAGAAGGTGACACTGTAGGAAAGATCAAAGCAGAAACAGATTCAACACAATTAAGAAACTTCATTAATAATCTAAACGTATAATCCTCTTTGCTAAATACTCTTGCGCAACGTAGCGCACTAGGCATTTAAGACAACAGCAAGAGGCTAATATGGAAACAGATTTAGAAAACATACAAAGGCTATTAGATAGATTCAAAAGGCCAGTACCGGAAGGTACAGAATATCAAGAGAGACTAGTTGAAGAGTTTGATCTTATTCTCAAACTTCGCTTCACTGATTACTTCATCCAAATATGCGACATTATAGACCTTACTACTGATCTCACACATATGACTCGTGGTTCAGCAGGCTCAAGTCTTGTATGCTACTTACTTGGGATTACAGACGTGGATCCCATTAAATGGAAGATACCTGTGGCGAGGTTTATGAACCCACTCCGTGACGACCTACCGGATGTTGATATCGATTTTGAAAATTGGCGACAACTAGAAGTAATGAATCGCATATTCAAAAAGTGGCCCGGCATGACAGCAAGGTTAAGCAACTATGTCACGTACAAACCAAAGAGTGCTAGACGCGAAGCGGCCAAACGCTTAGGCGCCACAGGTAGACTTCCTAGAAATTTTACGTATGAATCAGTAGGAGTAGATCCTATTGAAGCAAAACGTATAGAACGCAAACTACTAGGCAAGAAAAGAGCAATATCAAAACACTGTGGAGGCATCGTAATGTTCACTAGAAAACTACCTAAATCACTTATATCACAAGACAATCAAATATTATTAGACAAACACGAAGTAGAGGACCTTGAACATCTCAAGGTTGACATACTTGCAAACAGAGGACTATCACAACTGCTAGAGATAGATCCGCACACAGCATTAGAAGACTATCCTGAGCACGACGAAGCAGCAGCAGCATTGCTTGCTAGAGGCGATGTACTGGGTGTTACACAAGGGGAATCACCTGCTATGCGCAGACTGTTCCGTGCTATACAACCCACCAGTGTGTACGACTGTGTGTTCGCTACAGCAATGGTAAGACCTGTTGCTATGTCAGGCAGGCAAAAAGCAGCAATGTTTCAGGACTGGTCGCAAGATACTCTGGACGATTCGATTGTATTCGAAGATGATGCTATAGAAATCATAAGTAGTATTATAGGAGTAGACGCATATGAAGCAGACTCATACCGACGGGCATTTGCTAAAAAGAACGACGAAAAGATTCTCGAGTTTGTGGAACGCATGGGCAACAACCCTAAACGAGCACAGGCCATGGCTGCACTACAGGAACTATCCGGATTCGGATTATGCCGTGCTCATGCAGTCAATCTTGGACGACTTATATGGGCTTTGGCATACCAGAAAGCACACAACCCAGAAGCATTCTGGAGAGCAAACCTCAAGCACTGTCAAGGATCATACAGAAACTGGGTCTACCAAACAGAAGCACACAGACGAGACATCTTAACAGAACCAGGTTGGTGGCACAGAGGCTTTCCACAAGGACTAGGTGTACAACAGAAGTATCTCGAGCGAGTAAACTTTGCAGGTGTCATTGCCAACGGTAGAACCTTTAGAGGCAAGAGCGGTCGCTATGTAACATTCCTTACACTGGGCACTGACTACGGTGAATATGTAGACGTAACCATACAGCGTCCGTTTGCTTATCGCGATGGCGACATAGTGTCAGGTTCAGGTGTGATACGACATCAAAACAATTCAGATTACATACAGTGCGGAGATGCTAGACTGTGGACATTCAAGGCTTGGCGTCAGGAGCAGTATAGCGCCTAATGCCTAATGCTCGTGGAGGTGAGTATAGATCATATCTCACTTCGTTGTTTTGATTGCCTCCTAGTATGACCCAATACTCTCGACCGTTGTGTGTTTGTGTTTCAACATAGAATCCAACATGTCCTTGCCATCCTTGTGTGCCTCTTGGAAATATCACAACATCGCCACGCTGTATGCGATCACGTTCTACAGGTTCTCCCCAATATAAGAATGAACGTGCCATCAGCGGCGGATATTGGTCTTGATCGTTTAGGTTAGGTATGCCGTCTATTTCTAGTACTGAGTTAACAAACGCAGCACACCATTCTGTACGCACAGGATCTACTGACAATAGTTCTCGTAGTTCACCGCGATGCAAGCGTTCTTCTAGACCTATGTAAGGTTGTGCTGTGATTACTGAGTCTTGAACGGGTAATTCTCGAGACCATACTGTACATGCTCCCAGTAGGAGACTTGAAAAGGCAAAAATTCTCATCTCGTATTTACCTTGCCGTGAAGCGGTTCAGCAAAAATTTTTTGCGCACGAAGTGCTTGCGGTAGCGCAGATAGTACCATATATAACAAACACAATAGAAAACAAAAAACTCTCACACCGTTAAAAACGAAGTCGTTTTAAGCGTCAAACGGTGTCGAAATCAACGGTTAGACTTTTTAACCGTCGTTTCACAATAATCAAGACCGTGCTTCATTAAAAACCATGCCCATGCACTACAACGATCATGTGAAACTTCAAACAGTGTTCTAGAGTCAGTTCTAGCCACTCGCCATCCTTCTGATTCAAACTGTGACACAATAGATTCTACTCGTGCCAAGTTAGCATGTAGTGGGGAAACCTCAGGATGTCTACGTACTCTTATTTCTACTGTTATAGACATACTTGTGCAATTGCTCCACAGTAGAAACCTGCGTACTCAGCAGAGTGTTCAACACCACCATTCCACAGTGCTGTACCACTCAAGTCAACGGAGTCTAGACCAATGTCTAGCAGCATACTACCACGAACACCTACAGTTAGATTCCATACTTCTGAGGCATCATCATAGTATTCCGAATCAACATGCGGAGGTATACGTGAATCAGTACATAAGAAACCAACACGCTCATATGCGCGATCCATTCCCCTAGCGTATTCATACGCTTGCGGCAAAAATTTTTTAACCATAAGTGAACACGCCGCACTATTCACATGTACGATTAACCAACGTGTGTGAGTGTTGTCTACAGGCTTGCGTATTAGATCCACAGCAGGTTCTGATTGAGTACACAGTATTTCGTATGCTGGCGGATCAAGTGTGCGTACTATTGAATCAAAGTCACACCATTCATCAGGCCATTCTTGACCAATAAGATCAGCAAAGTGTTGTAACTGTTGATAGGGTTTGAATTGAGTGTAAGGCAAGTGTGTAGGCATTGAATATCTCGCAAACTCGATAACTCGTGCTTGGCAGCGCTCGTTATATGTGAGGTTTGTATGTATATATTAGTGTAGACCCAAACTCCACATCCATATTGGAATCACAACAAAGTGTAGTATGATGCATAGTGCAATCATTATCTTTACTGTGAGCATGTTACCTGGATCGTTGTGCA
>Ga0181399_1000981_pt1 | contig 10306 bp, 24 predicted proteins | sample 22SPOviralmetaG_FD_130128 | JGI IMG/M metagenome (GOLD analysis project Ga0181399, IMG submission 130128) | Marine viral communities from the oligotrophic San Pedro Time Series (SPOT) site, San Pedro Channel, CA, USA - 22 SPOT_SRF_2011-05-21 | ecosystem: Environmental > Aquatic > Marine > Strait...
AATCGGGCGAAACTTTAGTTGAGCCATATAGGAGTGGGAAATGAATGTATTAAGTTTGTTTGACGGTATGAGCTGCGGAAGAATTGCACTCGAAAGAGCAGGAATTAAAGTAGATAAATACTTTGCTGCTGAGATTGATAAGTACGCTATACAGATAGCTAAGAAGAATTACCCAGACACTATGCACCTGGGTGATGTCCAAGAAGTAATGTACCCTGAGTCATTTGATGGACATAAGATTGACTTGGTGATTGGTGGCTCGCCTTGTCAGGGATTTAGTTATGCTGGTGCAAGACTAAACTTTGATGACCCAAGGTCAAAACTATTCTTTGAATACGCTCGATTAGTTAAAGAGTGTAATCCTAAATACTTTCTACTAGAAAATGTAAGAATGAGTCAGGAAAGCCAAGATACTATAAGTGAAATACTTGGCGTTAAACCAATATCTATAAACTCCAATCTTGTATCTGCACAAAATAGATACCGTTTGTATTGGACAAATATACCTTTCTACCAGTATCCCATAGATAAACAAATCATGATGAAAGATATCTTAGAATTTAGCCCAGAAGAGTTTACGATAATGAGTGATAAATTCACTAATCGTAATAAAAATGCTGGGTGTCTGACTGATGGAACAAAGGAAAAGGCTAGTAGCCTGTCTGCTATGGAGTATGTAAAAAATGGCAGACAAGGTGATTACATTTCATGTAACAGTGATGGCGTACCTACTAAAGATGGATTAATATTGGTTGGTCATGCTGACCTGAATGGACATGATTGTATTAAGCGTGTCTATCATCCCAATGGTAAATCAGCGACCATGAATGCCTGTACTGGTGGAAACAGAGAGCCAAAGGTAGCAATGAACGATCAAAAGTGGCGAAAACTTACACCTATAGAGTGCGAGCGTTTGCAGACAGTTCCAGATAATTACACAGAGGGAGTGTCAAAAACACAAAGATATAGAATGCTAGGCAACGGTTGGACAGTTGACGTTATTTCACATATATTTAAAAACATGGAGGCGTGATATGAACGGTAAAGGCAGCAAGCAAAGACCAACAAACAAAGCTAAGTTTGATTCTAATTACGATGCAATATTTAACAAATTAGAGGAAAAACCAATGACACAGCAAGAGAGAATCCATAATTATCTGCAAGAAAATAAATACATAACTGGGCGTGAAGCATTAATAGACTTGGGTATTTACCGATTATCGGCTAGAATCTCCGAAATGATGCAAGATGGCATAGATATTAAGAAGAAGCGTATCACTGTTAAGAACAAGTTTAATGAGTCTTGCAGTGTAATGCAGTATTCGCTAGGGGAATAATTATGTTATGTAAAGACGGTAGTACATACGAACCAAAGACAGAAGATGTTATCGCTTGGGAAAGAACTTATACAGAACGTGGTGTAAAAGTTCAGCAGGAGCTAATGTCAATGGAATCTTGGTTAGATGCTAACCCAAGTAAAAGAAAGACAAAGGGTGGCATGAAGAGGTTTATTGATTCTTGGTTAAAGAGGGCTGCCGAATCTGGCGGCTCTCCCATGGTTAAGTCTAAGAGTCAAAGTAGTAGAGCTATATCAGTTGAAGATAAGTTGGCTGATGTTAGTTGGGTTGAAAATGTGGAGGCAAAAAACAGAGCCATTAACTATTTCATAGGTAAATATGGCTATTACTTTGATGGGACTGTAAGACATGAAGACCCGAAGAATCCAGTTCAAGGGAAGACATGACACGTTAAAAGATGGTAAATACTACACTTATAACGAATTGTCAGAACTTATAGGCTCAACATATAACTGTATAAAAAACAGATTGTACAGTAAGCCGTTTTGCACTAATGATGATCTCTATCCTCCGTACTCAAGAAGCGGAGGCAAAGCAAAAAAGAAGCCTAAAGAGATTAAGAGATTAGAGACAGATGTAATGATAATATCGCAAAGCTATTTAAGGAGAAAATTATAATGCCAGCAAGAATAAAAAAAAGATATGACGGTACAAAAAGTGATGTTTTAATTAATGGGCAGTTTTATACTTATAATGAAATTGCTGAAGCAGCAGGTGTGACATACAAGGTAATTACGAACAGACTACAAAAAAGACCCTTTGTTACTGATAGAGATTTAGTTCCTGTTAACGTGGCAAAAAGAAGAGACTATCAAGCTAGAAAAAAATTAACTAGTGCCTTTGAAGATAGATGTGAAACAATAATGAATAAATGGCTGAGAGTGTCATTATGAATGCATACCATTTTACAAATAAAACTGTCATTTCTTTTAGTGGCGGTAGAAGTTCTGCATACTTACTTTATAAAACTTTAGAGGCACACGATTTTACTCTACCTAAAAACATTAAGGTGATTTTTTGTAATACTGGCAAAGAAATGCACCAGACGTTAGATTTTGTAGAAGATTGTGCTTACAACTGGAATGTACCTATTATATGGTTAGAGTATAACGGTAAAAGAACATACAAAGAGGTCAACTACGAAACAGCAAGCAGAAATGGTGAGCCTTTTGAAAAATTAATCACTGATAGATCATACCTGCCAAACAGCATGGCTAGATTTTGCACATCAGAACTTAAAGTATTGACCATTGAAAGATACATGAACTGCGAGTTTGATACTGCTGTAGGTATTCGTGGTGATGAGCCTAGGCGAGTTGTCAAGATGCGAGCAAAAGATGGCTACCATGTTCCATTAGCTGATGATAATGTAACTGAAGTTGATGTAAGTATGTTTTGGCAAAATCAAAAGTTTGATCTTCAACTGCCTAAAGCAGAGTTTAATACTTTGAGTAATTGTGACTTATGTTTTCTCAAAGGAACAAAGATAAAAAAGTCTATTATTGAGCATAAGCCTGAACTGGCTGATTGGTGGATTGCACAAGAAGATAGGCTAAATGCTAGGTTTAGAAAAGACAGTCCAAGTTATAAAGATTTGCAGATCATTGCTAAAGAGCAAAGCAATTTGTTTGATTTTGATGACAGCACCATGAGTTGCTTTTGTGGTGACTAATGAGCCAAGGAGCATTTGTGAGATTTAACAGCAGGGGTGAAGTAGAGAAAAGGTCAAAATACCTGATTGATAACATGATGGATTGGGACTTTACTCAGCCCCTGGTTGTTAAGCTAGAGAAGTACCAAGACCCAAGAAGCCTTAGTCAGAATGCGCTATCCCATATATGGTATAGAGAGATCGCTAAAGAAATGCATAATAAAGGGCATAGGGTTGAACACGATAAACCAGAGTTAGTTTGGAAGATATGGCTAAAGAAAAGATTTCTAGGGACAGACACATATAAGATAGGCAAGCATGAAATATCTGAGCAAGTTAAAAGTAGTAGCGACTTAAATAAGGGAGAAATGGCGCACTACTTAGACCAGGTGTATCATTGGGCTATTGATTTAGGGATAAAATTATCAATACCATTAGAGTGCGAGTATGCGGAGATAAAAAGACTACAGGAGAGTTAGACAATGCTAAACCCTGAAATACTGATACCGTTTTGTACAACTGAAAGACAAAAAGAAATACTGGAAGAGCTAAAAACTGCACCATCAATATCACAAGCTGCAAGAAACATTAATGCTGATAGGCGTTATATACATAGATTGTTAAAACGCCTTGAAGAAAAAGCAGCAAGCAAAGGAGTAGCCCCTCATCGTGATATAAATCATCAGACAGCAGAGGGCTTTGATATAAAGCGCATTTCAACAGCGTTTAAAGAAGATAACACAATAGCCTTACAATGGATAATCCAAGAACCAGAGAAACGCGACCTAAGACAAAAGATTGATGCTATGGTCGATGGATTGCGAGATGACCTTATAGGGTTTAAAAAGCCAGTAGAACCCCCGCAGATTGTAGATACTGATTACTGCGCACAGTACTTGGTAGGCGATCATCATTTTGGAATGCTTGCCGACTCAGATACAAAACTAGACGATGCTGATTGGGATGTAAAAATAGCAACCAAAGTCTTAGTTGATGCCGTGGATAGATTGTCGAGTCGTGTTGGAAATGCTCATACAGGAGTTCTGGTCAATGTGGGTGATCTATTTCATGCAAATTCTGGTGATAATAAGACCACTGCGGGAACACCAGTAGATGTAGATACACGCATTGGAAAGACGTTCAAACTTGCTGGCAGACTGTTCCAAACTATTATTGATAAGATGCTAGAAGTGCATCAAGAGGTAGTAGTAATTAATGTTCGTGGTAATCACGACAGCGATATGGCTTGTCACTTATCTAGTTGCTTAGAATTACTATACGACAGAGAGCCAAGAGTTAATGTGCTAAAAAACTATTCTAAGTTTCTACACTGGGAGTGGGAAAATAATCTTTTTGTTTATCACCACGGAGACAGGGTTAAGCATGAGCAGATCCTCCAGGCTGTAGTCACAAACCTTGATGAAGAATGGTCGCGCTGCAAGCATAGATACTGTCACATGGGTCACATACATCATCAAATGACCAAAGAAGTTGGAACGATGATATTTGAACACTTTGCAAGTTTGACTGCTACTGACCAGTGGCACAGTGATTCTGGTTACGGAGCAAATAGGTCAATGACAGCTATTGTCTATCACAAGAAAAACGGTGAAGATAGTAGAGTCAAAATCACAATAGATGCATTAAACGATGAGCGATAAAAAAGACAATGTTATTAAATTTCCTCAAGGCGAAGACTACAAACTTATCCGACAATATTGCGAGTGTGGGTCAGTGCTTGAGCATTGGCTTGATTCTAATGGCGATAGCTATGGGCTGTGTACTAGGTGTCATTTGGGTGTTGGCGATGAGCTTATACAGACTGCCGATGATGATGATGAGACGAGGCATTAGATGGGTAAACGAAAAGCACCAACAATCGCACAAGAAGTAGAGAAAGCTGCGAAGTTAATGCAACGCCTGGTAAGGCTTAAGGCATCTGATGATCTTGGTTACTGCCAGTGCGTTACTTGCGGTAAGGTTGATCACTATAAAAATATGCAGGGTGGTCACTTTTACGGAAGACGGCATTTAATATTTAAGGTGTACATTGAGAATTGTCACCCCCAATGTCCAGGTTGCAACCTATATGGCATGAAGACTACAAAGATACAGGAAGCCTATCGCATCTACATGGAAGATATGTACGGTGCTAGACGTATAAGAGCAATGCAGAAGTTATCCTGGAGGAAGCCACCCAAGTTTAACAGGCAAGATGTACTCGACCTACAGAAAGAGTTTAGGGATCAGATTAAGTATCACGAAGAAAGAATAGGAGAAATATAGTTTACACTTCTGTTTATTATGTGGTAGGATATATCTAAATTAATCAAAAGGAGAAAGCAATGATAGAAGCAACTGAAACTTTGTACGCAGACACTGAGTTTGGCAAATGGTTAGATGCAATGCCAAGCAATGTTAAAACAAACTACTCAGAGTTTAGTGTCGATATGCACGGGACTAGAGTTGAAGTACTTTTCTGGATAGACGAAGCAGAATAAAACAAACGCCCTCTTCGGAGGGCAATTAATCAAAGGGAGAAAACAATGCAAAATCATTACGCAGTTAAATACATGGGTATTACAATTTATGACTTTCATGCAGACAACGATAAAGCAGCTAAACAGATAGCAGTAGATAGATTTGGTGATTACGACCTATTAGTTTGCTATTGCAATAAAGGAGTAAGAACAATAGGAGGTGCTAATGACTAGGTACTTTTACGAAGACTTTATTTACGCAAACGAAGATGTGTTAAGCAAAGCAGATAGTTTAATGGACTTATCAGAAGAGCTGCAAGATGAAGCAATACATATCTGGCTTAACAGGTTTGTAAGTTGGTATACCGATATATATCCTGCATCTTTTAATGAGGGTGTATGTAAATTAGCAACAGAGATGTTGTTTGGTAAAGCAAGGGTTCATAGTTCTTTAGTGTCAAAATTGTTTGTTGCAATGGCAGAAGATTCGCCAGACAGTGATAAAGATGATTTGTACATGAGTGAAGCACTAGGTTATGTTGATGATAAAGTGAAACTTGGTAACTTTGCAGATGTATTAAGAGAAGACATATATTTATATCTTGAGTCATCTATAACTAGTGAGCTATTCGACCAATTGGTTAACATTCAAGCGAGGTATAAATATGAAAACTTTGAAGAGTGAATGGCAAAGATTGAGAGACAGCTACCCACCCTTAGAAATACCGTATGACAAAGAAGAGCGCACACAGTTTGAAAACTGGGTTGCAGAAATGGGATTCGATGGTATTATCGAATTAAATGGAGTTGATAATGACAAAAACAAAAAGAGCAGTAAAAGAATTGAACAAGATGGCTGATAAAGAAATACTAAAAGCGCGTATTGCTGCACGTAAAGCAGAAGCGACAAAATGGCTAGAGACTGAAGTTTGCGGATACACAAGAGGAACTTATCTGCTTGGATTTCTTCTAACAGTCGTTATGCTGTTAGTAGTATTTTAAATACCCCTAGTAGCATGGAGTCTCCTCCCTCCTGATTAAGCTGGTCTGGCTCACCAGTGCTACAAAACGAGCCATTACCTACCAACATATCCCCTATAACAAAATAACAGTAATGACATTAAATAATGTCTATATAATCGCGCCTCAACTAACCAGAGGCACTAATGAAACTTATACTTATACTTACTATTATCGCGCTGTCATTCATTGCTATTGATGATCTAAAAGTCAGCACTCCAAGAGAGCCAAAAGAAAATAATCCAAAAGTTAACAAATAGTGGTATAATATGCAGTACCTGTTTATTTCTTAGAGGTGAGATATGAGGCAACTGCAATTAATAAGTCGTATACACGAATGCGAAGAGCATGGATGGAGTGATTTGCTAAACAAAGTTGATCAGGTAACGCAGAGCTTGATTGATACGCCCTGTGCTGGTACGCAAATAAAGTCTGCTTTGATGCTGTGGAGCAATGAAGTAGATGTTAGGTCTAGCAAGCTACCACCTAGCGAAGATGAACTGGCTATGAAGTTTCCTGCTATGAATCATCGTCAGTTCGGAGCAGAAGACTAAAATGCTATAATTCTCTCTATGGTAAGAATAGAGAGTGATGAAGAGCTACACGAAGCTGATTTCGATCTTATAGAAAGATTTGCTGAGGCACTTATCGACAAAGATAGAGTGATGATGCAAGAAGTTCTTTATATATTAGAAGATCGGATGTCGGCTAATTGTGTTTGCTTGGAAGTTGATTGTATCTGTGGCAGTTGGTAACGGCTATCCCACGGCTATCCCACGGATATATTATGGAGACGTTATATGCCAGTTAGTATGACGATTGACATGAGCAGCGCATTTGACATGATGAATGAGCTGGAACGCGATGCTTTTCCCCTAGCATTAACATCAGCTATGACACGCTCGATGTTCTTAATATCTAATAAATACTTAAGAAAAGAAATTGATCGCTATGTTGATGGCGGTGCAGTTCGTTTTAGTAAATCAGGAATACTCTATAAAAAGGCATCGTTGCAAAATGTTTATGCTGCCGTGTATTACAAAAAAGATAGACATTACTTAGGAACAATAACTTTTGGTGGCAAGGTTACTCCACATGATAGTGCTAACGTGCTAATAGAACCTGTAAATCAAAGGGTCAATAAATACGGTAATATACCTAGAAACTCCCTGAAAAGAAAAAAGGCACAAAAGCACTTATATTTTGTTGGCAAACCTGGCAGCAGACCCTATGGTTTGTATAGAAGATATAAGAAAAAAGCACCATCTTTAGTCATAAAACTAGATAGAAAAGAGCGCGATCAAAAAGCAATTTTTCCTGCACCACAAAGATCAAAGCGCGTATTCCATCGCATTTGGAATGAAGTCTTTTATGAAGCAATGAAATACAGATTAAACAAATCTAAATACAGACATCCGACTGGCTTCTAAGGCTATCCCACGGATATTTCTCCAGGCATGGCTATCCCATAAATATTTCCCCAGGCATTTACTATCCCACGGATATTTCAGTAAACACTTTTACCAAAGGCTATCCCACGAATATTTCCCGAGGCACGGCTATCCCACGGATATTTCTCCAGGCATGGCTATCCCATAGATATTTTATAAAACCTCTTAATCCCCCTGGCTATACCTGGTAAAGGCTATCCCATGGATATTTGTTTGAGCAGGTAAAGGCTATCCCATGGCTATCCCATGGATAGATTGTGGAGCGATTTTAGGGCGAAAAAAGGGCAAAAATAAGCAAAATTTGCAAGGTTAAAGGGGCGTTTTATAAGGTGAAAGGGTATTGATAAAGTTATCAAAAGTGTTAATATATCAGCGTTAATTAATCAAAAGGAGAAAGACAAATGAAAGCAAATTGCAAAGCAGCAGGAAAAACACTTTACGGCTTTGAGAATGTTAAATGGTATATGACTAACATTGAAGAGGCTGAAATTACTGATTGCCTTATCACTGAAGATGGGGCTTTTTGGTTTAAGCACATAAACCCTGAAAATGGTGACATCATTGTTTCAGATGCTCCTGACTATATCCACGCTGAAGATAAAGACTATTCATGTTTATTAAGTGAATGGATTGAAGAAATGGCTAAGTGGAATGTTTTATGGGTTGGGTGCGGTCATTGTGAAACGGCTAATGAAGCCTATAAATTGGTAAGGGGTTAATCATGAATAGGTATACATTTAAAGATATTCCAAATAATGAAGAGGGGCGTGAATTAATACGCCTAATGAAAAAATATCTCAATAAGGAAACTTACTCAATGCGAGTGAGGGGTCAATATCTTAAAGATGAATTAAAAGGTGGGGACTATTGGAATTTTCATACCCACGGACAAAAGACTCAGGATAGTAAATGTTTGAGGGTTTATCTTGATTCTAAGATTGAGAAAAAGACTGAGCTTTCATATTACAAGGCTGAACATAAAGCCATGATAGCTGAAAGAAGAGAATCGGACTTAATCAATAGTCTAGTAAAATTAATCAACAACCACGGGGAATAATTATGGAAACTATAAAAGAAAAAGATATGTTGCAAAGTAACGTTGATTCTATAGCAAAGAATCTTGAATGCGGTTTAACTTATGATGAATGCGGTATGACTCCTGAGTGCGATAGCTTGAAAGGATCATATCAAATAAGCGGTTTTGAATATCTTGAAGATTGTTTAGATATACAGTGGATTATTGACGGTGATAAGGACTTTATCGGAGCGCGGGTTCTTGTGGCTTTTGGTGGTCCTAATATTTGGATTGATACATTGCGTTGCACCGTTGACGGTCATTGGTGGGGTGATTCCTATTCTTGCAAATATGGCTTTGATGCAATGGGTATTGAAGAAGCATTGCGTGAATTATGGGAGTGTACTAAATGAATAACTATATTTTCGAAAAATACGTTATTGAGATGAAAGAAATATATTTGTATACAACAGCAGATGCTCAGAACCTCAGATATTTGCTTGAATCCTTTTACGGGTTAGAGCAAAGCCACGTTGAAGAAATACTGTCAACATCTAAAGAATTGATTGATCAGCATTTACACAATGCATGGCTAAGAGCAAGCAAATTAGAATTGAGATACAAGGAGGGTGAAGAATAATGTTTAAATATCCTGAAACACTACAAGAATTTAAATCGTGGTTATTAGATCTTGAATCTAGATCTCAGGAGCAAGCACCATACTTTGATGCAAGGCTATTAGATAAGATTAATCAAGTTAAAACAATTATTCAAAATTGGGAGGCTGAATAAATGTATTTAAAAGAAGATCACATGATCCCTGTTATTAATCGCATTGAACACCTGAAGCAGATTGATAAAGAAAGTAGGATCATCAAGCGGGATGAATGGATAACCGCCTTATTGGGATCAGCTTCAGCAATAGGATTAATCTTTATATTGGCGCAAGTAATCAACCAATAAACAACCAACCAACCAACGCCCCCTTAATCGGGGGCTTTTTTTTGTCTCCGATAAATAACGGGAATAATTAATAATCAAATTTTATTGCTGCTTGACTGGGCGTTAAATTTTTTGATCTAAGCGCATTAAGATTAAAAGCAATATATCTATATAGGGTAAGTCTGTTTTTAATTACAAGCCAATCCAAGGCGTTGTGCGCGATCTAGGGAAAATCAAATATAACCCGCTTTTTAGGCTATTTCAGCCACTTTACAATTTTTTGTCATAACACTAGCACCAGGTATACATTGCGCGATAGGGGGGCGCACCTATAGCAGAATCCCTATCAATGGCAGCCAAGGTACTTTGACAGCCCTCAGCCGTACTAC
>Ga0181399_1000983_pt1 | contig 10302 bp, 7 predicted proteins | sample 22SPOviralmetaG_FD_130128 | JGI IMG/M metagenome (GOLD analysis project Ga0181399, IMG submission 130128) | Marine viral communities from the oligotrophic San Pedro Time Series (SPOT) site, San Pedro Channel, CA, USA - 22 SPOT_SRF_2011-05-21 | ecosystem: Environmental > Aquatic > Marine > Strait...
GCTCTACTGTTGACATGGAGCGTGTCAAGACAGAGACTAACTTTGAAGCTGCTACAGGTGCTCCCTCTACAGATGCTACAGTACAGGGTCAGCTTACTGGCTTGATGGAGCAGTTTGAAGGTAGTGAGCCTCCTGCATGGGCAGCTGGCGCTATTCGTAATGCAGCTGCCCAGATGGCTGCACGTGGTCTTGGCGCTTCCTCTATGGCTGGGCAGGCTATGATACAAGCTGCCATGGAAAGTGCATTACCTATTGCACAGATTGATGCTGCTACCTTCGCTAAGTTTGAATCGCAGAACCTGAGCAACCGTCAGCAGTCTGCAATGTTTGCTGCAGAGAAACGTGCTGAGTTTCTTGGATTAGAGTTTAATCAAGAGTTCCAAACTCGTGTATCTAATGCTGCTAAGATCTCAGACATTGCTAACATGAACTTTACTGCAGATCAACAGATCGCACTAGAGAACGCTAAGATGGCACAGACTGTGGATCTTACTAACTTAAGTTCTACAAATGCTAAGATTATGGCTGATGCTGCTGCGCTTAACAATGTAGATATTACTAACCTTAACAATAGACAGTCTTCTGCAGTACAAAACGCTCAAGCCTTCCTGCAGATGGATATGTCCAACTTAGCTAACGATCAACAGACATCCGTGTTTAAGGCTCAACAGCTTGCTAATACAATGCTCTCTGATACAGCAGCAGCTAACGCAGCTAAACAGTTCAACGCTACAAGTGAGAACCAGACAGAGCAGTTCTTCTCTAGTCTTGCTGCTAACGTGGCTCTTCATAACAATGAACAGCTTAATGGAATGAATCGCTTTAATGCAGGTGAGGCTAACTCTATTGACCAGTTTAATGCTACTGCTAGAGAAGCACGTAACCAGTTCAACTCTACAAACGCTCTGGTTATTGCGCAGGCTAACGCAGCATGGTCACAGGCTATCACTACTGCAGCTACAGCAGCGCAGAACCAGAACAACCGTGACGCAGCTATGTCTTCTAACGAGTTCACTATGGCTGCATACAATGCTATTGTACAGGAAGAGCGTGACTTAGTTAGCTTCGTGTTTAATGCAGCCCAGAAGCAACTAGACCGTGATGCTAGTATCACACTCCAGTCAATGCAGAGTGAGTCTCAGAAACTCTCTGACCAAGCAAACATAGACGTTGCGGGTGGTACAGGCTTTGGTACTATTGTCGGTGCTCTCGGTCCCACCATCCTTAAGGGTGTTTTTGGTGGTGACTGGAGCTAAGAGATTACTATTTATAACATCAGGAATAATACTAATGACAAGTCTAACAAGCGGCGGCGCAAATAACACTATCCGAAACCTCATGCAGCAGATTATAGCTGAGCGTGATACTAAGTTTGCACCTAAGCAAGAAGGTGGTGAAGCTGCACCTACGGGTGGTATGTTTGATAAGCCTGAAGTAAAAACTAATGAGGCAGATGCTATTACGGACCTACTAGGTTACTTAGAGCAGAAGCGTTCAGAGGTGCTAGACTCGTACCAGTCTAAGGTTATGCGTAGAGCATCCAAGCCTTTACCAAAGCCTGAAGACATAGACGTGTCTAGCTTTCTATCAGAAGCAGGTTTACCTCCACAGCCGGATGGCTTAACTGCGCTTAGTTTTGAGGCTCCTGAGTTAGTTGAGCCAGAGCCTGAGCAGGTTATTGAAGCTAAAGCCCGTCCTTCTAAAAAGCCTGTGGCAGAAGTAGGTGTAGACGTTATTGAGGCTGCTGTTGAGCAACCTGCAGGTAATGGCTTGATGAGCAGTCCTCGCCCTAAAGCTAGACCAGAGCAAGGTCTTACAGATGATGATATGGGCCTCGCCAGTGAAAGCGGTTACGCTTTTATGGCTCCTAATTCCTTATTTAGAAAAGCTCTTAAAGAGAAAGAAGCAGGTAGTTATTCTACTCTATATGGTAATGCCGAAACTAAGAATACGCCTTGGAAAGGTAAAGACATTACTAAGATGTCTATGTCTAGTGTTCTAGATCTGGTTAAGGCAGGTGGTGAATTTAATAACTATAACAAAAAGATGTACAATGAAAATACTACCGCCATAGGTAAGTATCAGTTTGTAGGGGCTACCCTCAGGGACTTAAAGAAAAGGGGTGTGTTTGATAAACTAGGTATCACAGACGATACCGTTTTTGATGAGGCTGTCCAAGACTCTTTAGCTGCATACCTAGCAGTACATAGAATTAAGGATAGAGCCAAGGGTACATTAAGTTCCGCTAGAAAAGAGATGCGCAATGAGTGGGAAGGCTTCAAAAAGCTTTCTGACTCAGATCTCAACAATATCATTACAGAGATTGGCTCTGAAATAGGTGTTAAGTTTTCTGACCGTACAGATCCTTTAAGAACATCTCGCCCTAAGGCTCGTAAGTAATGTTTGGCCTACCCCTAGAACTTATCACTATGCTATTCTCTACCGTGCTAGGTGGGGTCATGTCTATGATAGGACAGAATTCTAAGAACAAAGCAGAGCAACAGAAGCTACTCATTGGTGGTGTAACTGAAGCACGTAATGCTGGTAAGACTGATAAGCACTTTGCATGGACACGTAGGCTCATTGCTCTATCTGCAATCTTTTCAATTATTGTATTGCCAAAGGCTGTCGCTGTATGGTATCCTGAGGTAAGCGTTATTGTAGGTTACACAGAAGTACAGGGCGGCTTATTTAACTGGATCTTTGGTGGTGATGGCACAGTAAAGTGGCAGGCTGCTAGAGGCTTCGTTATCACACCCCTAGACACACACATCGTTTCCGCCATTGTAGGGCTGTACTTTGGCGCAGGTTTCACTAAGTAAGGTATATTATAATGGCTGCAATTACACTCTTTGATGGGCCTATCCCTGGCCAGTCTCTAACAGACGAACCTAAGAACGGCCCTTGGGAAAGCCCCCCTATGTATGCAGATCCTATGGATGCTCTTGAGTACTACCTCAAGAAGCTAGGCGATGAAGATGCACAGGGTGAGGTTCTGACTATGCTTGACTTGGGTATCCCTGTCAGCGTTGTAGTAGACTCAATGCTGTCCAGTGGTATTATGGACGGTATCCACTCCGTAGATGTAAAGCTACTGTTGAAACCTCTTATGATTATTAACCTGACAGCTGTAGCTGATGCAGCAGGTGTTGACTATAAGAATACCATGGATGACTACCGTGATAAGGGTGCAGAAGCTAAGAAGAAGCGTATGGAATATCTGGCGGCTAAACTACAGTCTAAACTGGCTCAGGGTAAGAAGAACGATCCCGGTGTAGAAATGCAAGAAGATGTAGTAGAAGAGCTTACTACAGATAACACAGAAGAAACAATGACTGAAGAAGCGCCTGCTCCTACAGGTCTCATGGCGAAGGAAGTTTAATCATGGCATGGAGTGCATTTGCAGCAGGGTTTAGTAAAGGCTTTGGTACAGAGCTTTCTGAAGGCATTAAAGAGCGGCGTCAAGAGCAAAACAAATACGTAGATAACATGATGGATACAGCTAAGGCTTGGCAACCCAAGTTCCTAAAAGCTAATGCAGATGCAGACGCTGATCTTGACTTGATGAAAGTGATGAACACTGAGTTTAACATTTCAGAAGCAGAGTTTGTAGCGCTTGCTCAGAACTACGACATGGCCGACATCTACAGTAAGAGCGTAGAAGCTAGGGAAGCGTTTAAGCAAGTTGGACTAGACCCTAATGCTGTTAACCGTGATACATTGCTCACTGGTTTGTCTTTACCAAAAGACTTCTCTCTGCCAGAAGGCATGACAGCTACGGACGCTATGCGCCAGATCCACATGGGATACGCAAAGAACTTGGCTGTAGACCCTAGCAATAAGAGTGATGCACACCAGCAAAGCTCCTTCGCTAAGGCTGTAGCAGGCGTACTGATGTTAGACCCTCGCTCTTCTGCTGAGAAGATCGCTAACCAGATGCAAGTCATGGGTACATCTGTAGAAGATATTAACATGTTTGCTGCTACAGGCGGTGTTAAGGGTAAACCTCTCGACAACGTAACACGTAAGGGTGCTTTTGTATTGCCTAATACAGACTACACGTCTTCGTCTTTCAATACCACGCTCAACAGTTCTAGAGCTAGTCTCTACCGCACTATGTTGGAATTGACTGACCCAGATAAAATAGTGGCTGACTCATCACAGGAAGCACTGCAAAGATTGTTGTCAAATGGTAACAATGCGAAAAACATCAATAAAACAAACCTTGCTACGTTTATTGAGTCTGGAGCAGGTAAGTTTGGTCAGCTTGAGAAAGAGCTTATCAACAAAGGCATGAGCATAGGTTTCAACACTAGGGGTATGCGTGACATGGCTCTTAGTGCAGTACGTGCTGAGATTAATACTGTTGATGAGTTAGATAATTTCTCTGAGGCTGTTAAGTCAGGCAGGGCTGCAGAGCTTATCATAGAGTCTGTAAGGGAGACAGGCGAAGTTACTACGGAGACTATTGAAGCAATCCTTGGCGGTGAAGTTACAAAAAGTAGTGGCGGTGGTAACGAAGATGGAACAGGTGAAGCTGTAGTAGCAGAAAATAACGACCTATCAGACCTAGAAAACATGCAAAGGGAGATGGAGCTTACACAAACGAAACCTGCTGAGCCAGACGCTGTAACCGGACCCCCTCAGTCACGTACTGGTCCTAAAAGCGCCGCAGTCGCCCTCATATCAAGGAACCCTACATCTGTGCCTGAGCCTGTATCACGTACTACACCATTCACATCCGATACAGCCGCTGATATAGCTAATGAAACAGCCCTCCGTAACCGTGAGTTAGCATCTGAGCGCTCAGGAAAATTAACTGCGGAAGAGTTGCTTGAACCTATCTCTAGTCCTGCATCCGTTCAAGAGTTTATGGAAGGTTTAGTAAGCCCCGTAGCTGATGCTCTTGAGGGTCCAGTTAAGTCTATGGGTGATAGTATTGCTTCTTCTATGAAGCCTCTTAAGGATGCTATTAGAGCAGGTAGAGATAAACCTTCCATGGATGTAGGAGCAGGAGAAGCTCTTGGTAGCGTTTTAGATGGCCCCTCTTTGAGCGATGCAGTAGCTGCAGGTAGAGGAGGAGCGTCACGTGACGTAAGCTTGGGTGATATATTTGGAGCATGGTTACGTAAAACATTTCCAGAGTTTAGAGTACCAGATGCACCCCTACCTACAGGCGATGAGATCCTAGAGTTTGCTAGTCAGTTTGGCGCAGACTTTGAGGCAGACCCTGCAAATAAAGAGCCTCTCAAAAACTTAGAGATGGTTCCTGAGGGTGTACCTTTTGAGATCCTGACTTTCGGCGCACTAGATACTGTTATGAAAGAGGGAAGAACATTCCCAAGCAAGGAAATCGCTAAGCAATGGCTTTATGATTACCTAGAAAAGGAAGAGGATTTCCTAACGCAGTCTGGTTTAGAACTTTCGGATTCTGACATTGACCTTATAGCAGCTACTCTACATATCGGCTACGGGAGCTAAGAATGGCTAACACTAAACAGTACTACACAGAGGAAAACATGCAGGGCAAGAAGCTCTCAGACTTTGCCTCTGATGTAGATTTCATTGAGGATAGCGTAACCTTCCTAAAGTCTAACCGTAAGGGTTATACAGACGATGACTTCGCTAAAATGAATGGCGAGGATGTAGTTAACGAGGTGCTAGAACACTTCCGCTGGGCTAATACCAACGAAGTTAGTATGGCTAAAGACTTTAGCTACATCAAGGACGATACAACACCAGAGGAACACAAGCAGGCGTATGGCCGTCTACTCTTTGCATTTGATAACGCAGAGGGTGAGGGTATATGGGATGACAATGGTAAGGCTGCACGTGACTACTTAGCTGGTGCTGCATCTGCTCCTAGTACTGTAGCCTCAGTTGTTGCGGGTGTGTTTAGTGGTGGTGCAGGTGCTGCAGCTATTCAGAGTAGTAAGGCTGCTGCTCAGATTGCTGTACGGGCTGCTGCTAAGAAGTACTTAAAACGTGCTGCGCTGGGCGGTCTAGTGGATGGTAGTGTCGCTGCTGGCTCTCAGCTTGGACTAGAGGCCACTAAAGCAGACGCTGGTGATACCATTGAAGAAGAGTACGACATCAACTACAAGAATGTAGCTGCTGCTGGTGCTATCGGTGGTACACTTGGCTTTGGTGTTAACGTAGGTGCTGCTGCTCTTCAGAAGAGTGGTGCTAATAAACTTATTGATACTGTTGAAACAGGGCGTCAGGCACAAGCGGATCGTATTGCAGAGGCAGCAGAGAAGGCTAAGATTAAGCTGGACGTTATATCAAAGAACAAAGAAAAGAAAGAGCTTGCTGATGAAGTAATTGGCAAGATGCTATTCGCTATTGATCCTAAGCTTGTTGATGAGGGTATGAAAGCTAAGGTAGACATACTAAGCGCAGACCTTCCAGATGGATTGATAGCAGGTCTTGACCGTAAGAAGATACAGATCTTAGGTGCTGCTGCATTTGATTTAGCTGAAGAGCTAAAGATTAAACCAGGTAAAGGTGTTCGTATTACAGAGCAACTTGCTAATATTATCGAGACTCCGGGTGGTAGCGGTACTGCTAGAGAGATCTTCGATCGTGTACGTAAAGAGTATGGCTTAAGCGCACGAGAGTTATCAGCTGTATATGCTGCAGAAGTATCAGAGGCTGCTAAGATCTTGGTAGGCCAGAAGAACCTAAAGAATAACTTGGGTGGTACAGTTAAGCCTGTTGATGCTGAAAGGTTTAAACAGAAGCTGGATGATTTGTATGAACAGGGTATGTCACGCCTAAGTAGTGCAGATGCCAATGTACTAACAGAAGCTCAGCAACAGGGCGGGGGTATTGCAGGTTCAGCATATCGTACTTTCCGTGGGTTTGAAGATCTACGTAGAGCCTTAATGACTTCACAGCCTACAACAACCATGCGTAACAACATCTTTGGCGTTGCTATGGGTGCGATTGATATGGTTGACCAAGTAGGCATCAACATTGTACGTAAGGTTCGTGGTAAATCTGATACATACGAAGGTTTGCAGGGTGCAGCAGATGTAATGGCATACCTGACTAAAGATGCCTACGTTGCTGATGCTGTTACTACAATGTTAACAGACGTTGCACCTGAAAAGATGTCTAAAGTATTTTATCAGGCAGCACAGGCAGAGGCAGGTACTAGTGCTGATACAGGATGGGCTAAGACAGGTGCATTCTTTAACAAGCTAAACACAGTGTCAGATCACGTATTCAAGAAGGCTGTAGTTGTAGGTTCTATTGATCGCTCCCTAAAACGTCTTAACGATCCTAAGATCGGCACTAGCGTTATGGATATGTTAGAGAGGGGTACAATAGCGGAGTTACCAGATGATATTCTGAAGGATGCCCTAGATGAAAGCCTAGAGTTTACCTTTCAGAAACGCTTGGGTGGTAAAGACGCTAGCGCTGAGAGCAAGGCAGCTAAATTGCTAGTAGATGGTATCACTCGTAGCGGTCTTACAATACTCATCCCCTTTCCTCGCTACCTTGCTTCACAGGCTAAACACATTAGTGACTACACAGGTCTCACCATTGCTAGACGCTTAGCTACAGGTAGAGATATTGCAGACAAAGAGATAGCTAAAGCTATGACAGGTGCTGTTGTAGGGTTAGGCCACCTAAAAATCCAACAAGCAAATATAGCTAATGGTCGAGATTGGTTTGAGTGGGAGGATGGTAGAACACGTAAGGATGCACAGGCTGCGCTAGGACCACAAGCGTACAACGCTTTTATGATGCACCAAGTAGCACGTGCTATGGAGGGTCTACCTACTAAGTTGCCTGGGTATGGTGATTCAAGAGCTTTTGTTAAAGACTCTATGAAGCTTTTGGTTGGTAGTGAGTTCCGCCCTAATAGTGGTATTGTGACTAAGGCAACTAAAGCGTGGGACACAGGTAACTTTAATCCTGTATTTGAAGAGGCAGGAGACTACCTCTCTGCTTTAACTTACCCAGCAGCTGCAGTCAAGGATTTCTACGGTCAGTTTGACCCCTTGTCTACCTACTTCCCAGAGACGCGTGACGGACTACAATCCTATACAAACCTGTCAGAGCATGATGTTGAGTTTCCTATCAATATGTCATTAGGTTTGTTCCGCCGTATTACACGTCAGCTGCCTGACTTCCCTGCAGCAAACAATGGTGAAAAGGGTATGCTTGAGTTCTTCCGTAGCTCTACAGCAGTCAACTACCAATCAAAGTACAACACAGAAGCGGATCGGGATGGTTTAGGCTACGATGCTCTACGCTTTGATGTATTTGGTGATGGCCCTATCCGTGCATTAGACCCCTTGCTAAAACAGCTTACAGGTTTTGCTAGTAAGCCTATTAAGAATGACTTGCAACGAGAGATGACACGTCTACAGCTGGACCCGTTTACTCTGTACAATCCTTACACAGAGAAGAACACAGCTGTAACTCTTATGACAGAGCAGATCCTACAGGGCAATCTTGCTTTTGTTATCTCTGAGCAAGTACTAAAAAGTCCAGGCTACCCAAACAAGTCTATAGATGAGCAGAAAGCCTTTCTGACAGACATGGTAAGTAAAAAGGTAGCGATAGCCAAGGAGATGGCAGTAGAGGAGCTTGATGCTATGTATGCTATGGAGGGTGACTCAGCTGTATTGTTTATGGGCTACCAGCGGGGGCGTGTAGAGAAGCTTGATAGGAAGGCGAAGCTAATGGCTGATCTGGCTTGGCCTCTTATGGCTGAACGCTTTGGTTACTCAAGCACTGCTACACTGGATGAGGTTATAGAAGAGATACGCACCTCAGATAAGTATGATGATGATCCGCAAGAGCGCATGGTAAAGGAGACAGACATGATAATGAACTATCTCCATGCAGGTAAGCTTTACGGAGAGGGATACAGGGGTGTAGTACGAGACCTAAACTAAACGAGAGAGGGGAGCCACTAAGCTCCCCTTTTCTTTATTGTACTCCGTGTTTCTTAACACAGTGTCTTGCCCATAGTACCGTAGCTATAAGATGCTCTAGTGCTTTGTTCCTCTCGTCACTCTGCCAGAGGCTACTCTTGATGTGGTTCTCCAACGCTTCAGCATGTTCAGATAACTCATCATAGAACTTGATACGTGTACCTTCTACGTGTGCTTTCGCTTCTTGTTCTAACTTCATTTAGATGCTTCTTTCTGACTCAAATGTGTACAGGCTTTTGATGATAGTAGCCTTTGTTTCTTCACATACAGAGGCTTTCTTACTCATGTTCTCCTCTGCAGGTATTACCTGTAAGTTACCACTCCAGTGAGGCCCGCCATCTGCTAGAGGCCACATATGATCTACGTGGTGCTGTACTCCTGTGGCTTTACTTAGTATGTTACGCAGTTTGTATATCTCTACTAAGCGTTTCTTCTCATGAGGGCAGTCACGTAGGTGTACAGGTATTTGTTTACGCTTTAAGGCTCTGCGATTGGCTTTCCATACTGCCACTTTTTCCTTATTAGCTTCTCTGTAAGCTTTAAAATAAGCTATTACCTTCTCCTTATTAGCTTCATTCCAAGCTTTTTTCTTAGCTGATATATCTTCCTTATTAGCTTCTCTGTAAGCTTTTTTCGCAGTGGCTATCGTTTCCTTATTAGCTTCTCTGTAAGCTTTAACATATGCCTTTACCTTCTCCTTATTAGCTTCGTAGTAAGCTTTTTTCTTAGCTGATATATCTTCCTTATTAGCTTCATAGTAAGCTTTCTGCTTAGCAGCCCTCTCTTCCTTAGTCTGAGCCATCACAAGCCCTCCTTCATAAACACCTTGACCCACTCAGCACAGATACCACTACGTACAATGTCATCTATGCCAAACTCTACAACAGGTACATCTAGCATGTGCTTCTTGGAGAGATGAATGATCTTAGCTAGACCAGACGTACCCTTAAGATCAGACTGCTGGATGTCACCATTGAGTACAATAGTACTGCCTTCACCCACACGAGTTAACAGCATCTTGATCTCTGGTATATCAATGTTCTGCGCTTCATCTACTATAATGAAAGCATCATCAAAGCTACGCCCACGCATCAACGCCAGAGTAGCCACTTCAATGTTACCATTCTTGAGACCTGTATCAACAGCGCCACGACCTAGATGCTTTACCAGTACGTCCAACACAGGCAGTGCCCACGGTTGTGCTTTCTCTTCAAGAGTACCTGGAAGGAACCCAATGTCTTTACCCACAGCTACGTGAGGGCGTGTGATAACAATCTTGTCGATCTCTTTGAGTGTGTACAAGTCTGCTGCACAGGTAGCTGTAACGTATGTCTTACCAGTACCAGCA
>Ga0181399_1000984_pt1 | contig 10289 bp, 5 predicted proteins | sample 22SPOviralmetaG_FD_130128 | JGI IMG/M metagenome (GOLD analysis project Ga0181399, IMG submission 130128) | Marine viral communities from the oligotrophic San Pedro Time Series (SPOT) site, San Pedro Channel, CA, USA - 22 SPOT_SRF_2011-05-21 | ecosystem: Environmental > Aquatic > Marine > Strait...
AAGAAGATGAAGGTGGCATGCTTACAGCAAGTGTAGTATTGTTGGAATATTCAGATGACATATACACTCACACTGATGTTCAAAGCAGAGGAGAAGCAGGCCTAAGTGGTATTCCAGGATGGTGGACAGGCATATGGGGTAATGTAGATTATTCTAATATTGCTAACATTGTGGGTAATGTCACAATTGTAGACGATCCAACATCAGGTAATGCAAACATTGTAGATTCAGGTAATGGTAATGTTGTAGGCAATGTGGGTTTAGGTAACACAACTATTATATATGGACCAGGAATAGGTATTGGTGATCCAGTTATCAATGTTCCTATCAATATACCAAATATACCAGACATTGAAACAATATGTTTGAACTTGGCTAACTTGAATGTAGAAGGCATAACACAACCAGGACACTTTTGTCATGACATATTACCACCAGATGGAGGTAGCACATTCCCACCTAATGCAAATGTCACTGTGCCAATTCCATTGCCAGAGCCACCAGTTATAGATCCTACAAATCCTAACTTACCTGTGATGCCAGAATATGAATTTGATTTAGGTATCAATTTCAAAGGCCCTAATGGTGTGCAAACAACACCAATGAACATACCAAGTATACCAGTTAACTACACAGGTAGATTAAACAGGCGTGCAGATGGTCCTGTGCAGGCTGGACTACAAGAAGATGAAGTAGAGTCAAATGTAGCCATGGTTGATTCAGCAACCACACCTGATACTGATCTCGGACAAGCAAACAGTCTTATAAGCACACCAGTAACAATTGATCTCGGTGGTATCGACTATGGTGAATTTAGTTCAGTAAACGCTATGTTACCTTTTGGACAATTAGGAGCAGGCGGAAACGAATTAGCATATGTTAGTCAGCGAGTAATATCATATAAAGAAATAGATATTAATCCAACTACTGGTAAGCACACAGCAAATGCAAACGCAGACATTGTAGATGTTCAAGCAGGAACAGGTGTTATTGCAACATTTAACAGTGCTATACCACCTAACCTCACTGATAACTTTTCATATGAAATTGCAATTGCAAGAGCAGAGGCTATTGCAACTAATTTACCTACACCAAGACCACCAGTGAGTGCTACAAAAACATATCTTGCAAACACAATGACTGTGCAACATTTTGCTAACAGTGATTTAGCATCTGCAGGAGCAGGATTTACCAGAGGTGCAAGGGTAACAAACCAAGACAAGCGTATTTCAAAAGCAGACAATTACTTGCCACTCATACCAATTGGAACAATAGGACTATAATATGAAGAAATATGTATTCTACAATAACACCACAGGTGACATAAAATTTATTAAAAAGTTTACACCTGAGAATGCTCAACAAAATGTTAGTGCTAACATAAGTTATGTGTTAGAAGAAACATTGGGTTATGTGTTTAACAAAGACAAAGTTAAGATTGATTTAGACACTATGACATTGGTTGCAGTAACACAACCTACCATAGACCCATGGATTAGCATCAAAGAAAAAAGAAACAATTTGCTTATTTCATCAGATTGGACACAGGCTGTTGATTCACCATTGAGTGATTCGAAGAAAGCAGAATGGCAAACATATAGACAAGCATTGCGTGATATACCGACAACTAATGCAGATGCTACAAATAAAAAAACAGTTAACTGGCCTACACCACCAGCATAAGGAGATATGATGATAACAATAAGACCAGACTATGTAATCTTATCATTGTTTAACGCAGAAGGCGTATGGATAGGCCCTGCAGAAAGAACAATAATGTTTAATGGTGAATTTGTCAACATAGATGAATATGCAGAAGAAAATGGTATTACATGGCCTGATGGAGAGTAAGCATGCCGCTTAATAAAACATTTATAACACCACATGATGGATTTGATGAATCTAACTTTGATAGAAGCGTTGTGGTATGGCCTGTTAGGGTTAATTCAGACCAAATTAAATTTAATATATCAACTAATTTGGCTTCTACTCCACTAAACATAAGATTAAATGGAGTAACTGATGACAACTTTGATGGACAATCAATTGAACAAAGTTTTACAACAGCCGCCGATGGGACAGCATCACTTACATACGATTTAAATCCATCTCAACAAGTTGCAAAAGACTTTAATGCAACCATTATATCAAATAATGATCTCGATTTAGCAACATCAAGTAATGTTACAATAAACATTAGTGGATCAATAACAGCAACAGGTGGAACAGAAACATCATTTAATGTAGGCACAGCAGATGAATACAAAGTGCATACCTTTACCGCAGACGGTTCTTTAAATGTTACCGCGGCAACCGATGTTGGCACAGTATATCAACAACTTGTCGGGGGTGGTGGAGCAGGTGGTTCTTCTTATCGATATCAAGATGTAGTATTTGGTGGTGCATTTAATAATTGGGATTTGAGAACTGGTGGTGGTGGAGCAGGAGCACAATCAACACAATCAAATGTTTCTTCAGCAACATATAGTGTAGCAAGTTACCCAATTACAATCGGAACAGGTGGACAAGGTTCTACTACTCAGCCAACAAGTGCAACAAGTTCAACATTTAACAATTTAACTGCCTTACCAGGTGGATATGGTGGTTCATATGATGAATCCTATAGAGCAGAAACAGGAATGAGAAACGCCGGTGGTGGCGGAAGTGTTAAAAAAGATCTTATTGATCACACTGTGACATATCAAACAAATGGATATGCCCCAAATCCTCCTATTATTCCAAGGCCTGCATATACCAGTGCGTATGCTTATTGGATTGCAAAAGATATTTCTACAGTATCAGGAGCAGAATTTATAGCCTGGGGTAATCCTACAGCATATAATGGTGCAACAGGTGGTTACACAGGTAACTGGGACTCTACCAATTTCCCACCTGAAATTGACTTTGTCAATCAAGGTAAAAGACCTCTTTCAGAAGGTGCTGATGGTTCGCGACACGATGGTGGTAATGCAACCATGAGCATAGATTATACCAGACGCTTTGGAGGAAACGCAGGATCAGGTTCAACTGAAAACAGAGATGGTGCAGATGCTAATACGGGCAAAAGAAATGGTGAAGTGTTATGGGTTGATTATCCACAAGGAACTACAACTAACGAGTTAGGCCAAGGCGGTCGCGGAGGTAGACAACCAACACAATCATTTGCACCATGGAACACTAATCAAGGCGAAGATGCCACTGAATATGGTTCAGGTGGCGGTGGTGGTAATGCACTTAAAATTACATCAGACGGAACAACCACAACTATATCCAGAGGTGGTAACGGTTATGACGGTGTAGTAAAAATTGCATACAAAACAAATATTCCAAGTTTTGGCCCAGTAGCATCACCTCCAGATCCAGGTCCTGGTCCAAACGAACCTGGTGATGATGAATGGACACCTGCACAGTTAACCACAAGCATATGGTTAGATGCATACAATGATGCTGATATATCATTTAGTTCAGGCACAAATGTAAATGCATGGACCAATAAAGGCAGTAATAATTCATCTACAAATTTCACTCAAAACAGTCCCACTCTACAGCCTCAATACGACAGTGTAAACAAGTGTGTTACATTTAATGGATCAACAGCATATATGGGTGCAAATGGCTTGCAAGATTTAGCAGGTGATCCTAATGTTACAACTGTAGCACTAATAAATTTTGTTTCCAAAGTAGGAGTTAATGATAGATTCTTACAATTTGGCAAAGGTGGAGAAACATCCTCAGGCAGTGCAGTTGCACAAACGGCATTGGCAATAAGTGGAGGAACAGGTTCAGGAAATGGCGGATGGAGTTTTAGATATAATTCAGGATTTAGAAGTTTTGGACTCCTTGGTGATGGTATACAATATTTAACATCATGGGTTAAACGACCAGGAGGAACAATAGTATCTAATAGTTCAGAATTGTTTCTCGCCGGTAATGCTCAAAGTGCTGATTCAAATGGAACAAATACAACTATAGATATAACAGCATATCCGTCAGGGCCAAGCACATTTATTGGTGCTGGTGTAGGTGGTTGGGAATCAGGTGCAACAGACGGCACAACATTCTATGCAAACATTAAAATACACGAACTGGTCACAATAAAGTCTTCAGATGTTGATAATAGACAAAGACTTGAAGGATACATGGCATGGCGTTGGGGGATTGAAGGCGATTTGCCATCAGATCATCCTTACAAAACAGCGGCACCAACAGTATAACAAACAAAAATTACAAGATCGGATAAATACTCTTGTAAAACAAATATTCTATGTAACCTCAGATGCATAGTCTAATCCTTAAGGAGACATTGATATGAGCGGAAGATTACTCTCGTTCTCGCAATATTTACAATCGGCCGATAATGTAAAGGTCATTGAATTATTTCCGAGAAGCCAAAAGAAATTCACATACGGTTACGGTGCAGATGTCACCGGCTACAACTTTACAGCAGACTTTCAAAGTTTGCTAATTGACAAAGTAACATACGACAGAACAACTGGGTTACCTAACTTCACAGAAAGTTCTATTATTGGTTATTACAATAATGTTACAACAATTAATCCCTCAACATATATCGATGAATCCGACATAGCGGCTGGTAACATAGTATTCACTATACCAGAAAACAGATACACTGGACCATTATTACCAAATGCTCGAGACAATGTAGTTATGACAGTGGTTAGTTTTGAATGGGAAACAAACGAATCATTACCACAAAAAGACTCACACAGATGGGCTATCATTGAAAGATGGGAACCTGGTGTAACAGTTGGTGATCCACAAATAGATTCTTCATTTATTGCAATTGGTGTAGGTGCTATAAGCACATTCACTGACAACAGTGCAACAGACACTGATAGAGTTGCAGGCACATACACTGTAACAGGACTTGCAGATGGTGCCAGTTCAGGTTCAGGTGCTACATTTAGCGTTGTGGTAGATGAAAATGGTGTTACTACTGTTAACATAACAGCAAGAGGAACAACATATACTGCCGCTGATACAATTAAATTATTAGATTCGAGTATGGGTGGTGGCGGAGCCGCAGACATAACAGTAACAGTATCGACAGTAGCATAAGGAGACTAACATGTCAAACATAGTAGTCACAACCTCAAATGTCGATGTAACTGTAGCCGAAACATTATCAAATATCTCAGTAACTGATACAGTAAGTAATGTAATAGTTACAAATGTTGCAACAGCAGTTGCAAACATCACAGTTAGTTCAACAGAAACAAATGTCAATGTAAGCCAAAGTGCAGTGGTATCAAATGCCGCAGTTAGAACAAAAATAAGTGTATCTAACGAGAGTGGATTTGGTAACTTAGCATATGACAACACAGCCGCAAGTAATGGTATTATTCAATACACAGGTGTAAGCACAACAGACATTAGAACACAATTAAGTAGCACTGACACAGGTGGTGATGGTTCTTTCTCATACAACGACGCAACTGGTGTAATGACTTACACAGGTCCAAGTGCCGCTGAAGTAAGAAATCACATTAGTGCAACACTACCAGTAACATATAACAGTTCAACAGGTGTAATTGGCTTCGATCAAAATTTAAGTAATTTAACATTACAACAATATCAAGAAACAGTTGTTTCTAATGGTAATCAAAGTGGTGCAGTAGCACTTGATATAAGTCAAGGCACATTGCACACAATGACATTAACCAATGATGTCACAGGATTTACATTCACTGATTTACAAGGTGGTGGTTCTTTGGTTATGTATATTAACCAAGATAATGTAGGTGGCCATGATATTGACTTAACAACAACGCCAGCAAATTGGACAAATTGGTATTGGATCGGCGATAATAAAATAATTGATACTAATCCAAATGGAAAAAGTGTTATTGCAATTGTAAATTATGGCACAACAGCATCGCCATTATACAGTGCAAGTGTATTAGAATATAATGCATCAGCAAAGACAATTACAATTAATGGCACAACAATTAACTTAGGTGAATCAGGTAATATCACAACACAAGCAGTTGACTTAACTGTTACAGCAAATGCACTAATCATGGCTGGTAACGATGGAGGCGATGGCGGCACAGTTGATAACGGTGGTGTAATTAGTTTTACCAAAGACAGTTTTGCACAAAGCAGTAGCCCTGCAGGACATATATTCAAATCAGGCGCTAATGAAGATTTAACATTTAGCAGTGAAACCGGTTATGAATTTATTCTAAACAATGATATTCCAGTTGCACAAGCAGGCAAAAGTTTTGATATCAAGTTCTATAATAGTAACAACCCATCTTTATTCAGTGTAGATGATTTTGGTAATGTCACAATTGATTTAAAACCTACAGGACCTACACCAGTAACAAGTGAATTCTTAGTGGGACATTCATTAAGTGGTTCAAATGCAACAGAGTTATTCAAAGTAGATGGTGCTGGTAACATAACAGCAGGTGTAAATTCAACTAACTTACACACAATCACTGGTAATACCACAATTTCCGGCGATTTAACCGTAAATGGCAACATCGATTATGTTAATGTCGTTGATTTATTGGTTAATGATAAAAGTATCACACTTAACTATGGTAATGTGGCACAAGATGCACAAATTATAGTAGATAGAACAGGTGCAAGTGGAAACAATGTAGACATTAAATGGAATGAAACCACAGACAAGTGGCAGTTCACAAATGATGGCACAACATATCAAGACATAGGCAGTTTGGGCAGTTCAACCACAGATGATTTAGCACAAGGCACAACAAACATTTACTTTAGCACATCAGGTGCGGCAGTAAACACAGATAATTTAACTGAAGGCACAAATAACTTATACTATACAACATCAAGATTCGACACAGACTTTGGTAATAAAACCACAACTGATTTATCAGAAGGCACAAATTTATATTATACAACAGCAAGACAAAACACAGATTTTGACACAAGACTTGCAACTAAATCAACCAGTGATATTGCAGAAGGCACTAACTTATACTACACTGATGGTAGATTTGATACAAGATTAGCAACAAAGTCAACAAGCGATATAACTGAAGGAACAAATTTATATTATACAACAGCAAGACAAAATACAGACTTTGATACAAGACTTGGAACTAAATCAACAACTAACTTAGCAGAAGGCACTAACTTATACTTCACAAACGCAAGAACAGATGCAAGGATTGGTTTATACACTGGTAATAACTTAGATCTCAGTGGTGTATCAACAACTGACTTAGCAGAAGGCACTAACTTATACTATACTGATGGTAGATTTGATACAAGACTTGGAACTAAATCAACAACTGACTTAGCAGAAGGCACTAACTTATACTATACTGATGCCAGAGTAGATGCACATCTAACAGGTGGCACAGGCATTGATTATACTGCCGGCACAATTGATTTAGCCGACACAGCAGTAACACCAGGAACATACGGTGACGCAAGTAATATACCACAGTTGATAATTGACCAACAAGGTAGAATAACAGGTGTTAGTGATGTAGCAATCAGCATACCAGCAAGTTATGGTAATGTAGAAGTAGCAGACTTCCTTGCAAATGGATTTGGCTCAAACACAATTACCACAACAGGTGATATCACAGCAGGTAACTTTGAAGGTGACCTAAATGGTGCTGTTACAATTGATGTATACAATAACACTGGTGCAACATTAAGCAAAGGCGATGTTGTATACTTAACAGGTTCTGAAACAGGTGCTAATCCACATGTTGCACTTGCAGATTCTGATGATGTTACAAAAATGCCAGCAATTGGTGTTGTCAAAGAACAAATTACAGATACTAATGTAGGACAAGTTGTCACATCAGGTGAGATGAATGATAGTTCACATGGTTATACATTGGGTGCTGACTTGTATGTAGATACTACAGCAGGACAACTCACAACAACTATACCAACAGGCGAAGACAAATTAATACAAAAGATTGGTAAAGTTGTAGGCACAAACCACATACTTGTTCAAGGTGCATTTAGAACAAATGCAACACCTAACTTAAATGATGGTAACATATTCGTAGGTGATACTAACAACCAGGCTGTTACAGCAGATCTCGGTGCATTTACACATGAGATAGTATCAAGTGCAAACATAGAATCAGAACAAAACACAATTGGTTCTAATGTTGCAGTAAGAGATACAGTAACAACAGCGTCATATTTAGGTGCAGTGTCATTAAGTGACACATATCAAGGAGATATATTTGGTCTTAACGCTGATAATTTGGTAATTGATGTAGGTGCCGGCGGCAATTGCATTATAGATGCACAGCACTTATTGCCAGGAACACCAGTTCCAATATCATTTGATGGTTACACAGGCAGTGGCGCAAGTAACATGAATGGCGTTGACTTTTGGCTATCAGGAAATGATTTCTCAGGTGGCGCATTTGGTGCCTATCAAGTATTTACAGATTCCTCAGCCTCAACAGCGGCATCAATAAGCACATTAGGTATATCACCAAGTAATGGTGGCGGATCAGCAGGTAATGTTAAAACCAGATACCAGGCAGTAGGCCCTCATGATCTTAAGGCTGAATACACAAGTGGTGTTTATAGTCTCACAGGCGATATGGGCGAATTCATGTCATATGACAGCGTTACAGTAAATCCTCGTGAAAATCTACCAGGTGGCACAGTTGAATTTACTAAGCCAACAAGATATACTGATTATATATTCCAAGAAAATGCAAATAGTGGTCCTGCAGGGTTCTACAGTTATGTGAATAGTAATGCTCAAGATAACCAGATGATTAGACGAAATGGTGTTGCAACAGTGCAAGTTCAGAATAATTCAACACCAAGCCTAAACAAAGAGAATGGTTTCAATATAGACCAAGCCAGTAGCACAGCAGATACTTTATTCTCAGTGCCTCGTTTCTCAATGATGAAATACGCCGATGTTGCAGACTTTACATCTACTAACTTAGGTGATCTCAGCACAGCACACGCCCCGGGTGCATTTGCAGGTGTGCTTGATTCTAAGATTAACAGAATGAGAGGATATGTGTTTGCAGATCCAAATACAGCAGGAGTAACACCCGGCACAGCACCTGGAGGGGTTGATGGTTATTACAACCAAGGCGCCGCACCTCACTCAGTGGGTAGTATACTGTTTAGAACAGATCCAAATAGTAATGTTGAAATATCTACTCTTGAACCTATAAGTCCAGGATCAAATTTCGCAACCAAGGCACCTGTTTCACAAGGTATAATTGCATTTAGAACAATGCAACCAACAGTGGCGGCAAACAGTGGCGAGTCATTCCCGTATAACACAGGAACAGATAGTGCTAATGCTACAGTGGCATTTATTAATGATCAATTTAACATAGGTAATGAAGATGATAGCACAAAAGCATATTCATTCCCTAAAACACCAGGTGCAAACAACACAGTCCTTGTAATGGACACAAACAATGACTTACAATTCGAAGACTTTGAGGCCAAGATGGATGGGCACTTTGAGGACATGTTGCGTAAGTATATAGGAACAATTAACTTTGTGGACGGTGGATTAGGTAACATCTCAGGTGGTGCCGCAACAACAACATCGTTTGCAATTAACATAGACGGAGGAAACGCATAATGGCGAGTCGCATTCAATATAGAAGAGATACAGCCAGCAATTGGACAAGTGAAAATCCAGTGCTCGCCAGTGGTGAGCCAGGATACGAGACCGATACTGGAAAAGAAAAAATAGGAGATGGTTCAACAGCATGGACCAGTCTTGCATACGCAGGTGGTGGTTCAACAACCCTACTTGGATTAACAGATGTAGGCGCAGATGGAACTAACGGTCAAGCATTGACCACAGATGGTGCAGGATCATTTTCATTTACCACAGTAAGTGGTGGTATAGGTAATGATTTGACAGATGTCAACAGTGTAACATCACAAACAAATGTTAATATGGATCTTGTGGCACTTGGTGGCACAATGACATTAAAGACTGATAACACAAGTCACACTGTGTTAAACAGAGGCAATGAATCAGAAGCAAAATTAACCACAGATACTATAACAGCAGGTAATGTATTCCACAGCACATATGATGCAGGAACAATTACATCTAACTGGGCACCTGATTTTCACAACGGTGCACATCAAAAAGTAATATGGCACGCTGATGCAGATCTTAGCAACCCAACTAATGTAGGTGCAGATGGAGAAACAGGCACAATCACAATAACCAGAGACCAAGACAACATTGTCAACGGCGTTGGAACCAATTGGATTAGACAAAATGTCAACGGAACTGGTGCAGGTTCAGATCT
>Ga0181399_1000989_pt1 | contig 10275 bp, 23 predicted proteins | sample 22SPOviralmetaG_FD_130128 | JGI IMG/M metagenome (GOLD analysis project Ga0181399, IMG submission 130128) | Marine viral communities from the oligotrophic San Pedro Time Series (SPOT) site, San Pedro Channel, CA, USA - 22 SPOT_SRF_2011-05-21 | ecosystem: Environmental > Aquatic > Marine > Strait...
AAAATGAATAGAGAAATAACAGACAAAGAGTTAAGAGCAGTCGTGGTGGCAGATGATGGGCAGAGTACATATGCTGCTATCGCCGAGTCATGTGGCACATCAGAGTATGCAGTACGCAAGGTGATGGGACTGATACCCTGAGTGATGGGGCATGGTGTGCGTTCATGGTGCATGTGTCGTGCGTCGTGCCTCCTCCCCTAAAGGTAGGGGGGGGGTGTTGGTTCGTACGGGACTCCTAGTGAAAAAGGGTTACAGGTTAGGATCCCTAGCGGTTCCGACTCCGAGTCACTCCCGATCACTCCCGATTACTCCTCCCCCTAAACCTCCACGGCGATTGGATTATGCGATATAAAAAAATATTCTGCGAGAAAAAATGGTATTGCACGACTCACAGAGTATAAATATCCTGGTGGAGTTACGAGTCCACCCCACCTGCCCGCAAGGATAACATACCATGGTACACCCAGACGATCTAGAAGGACCGAAAGATACCCCAAAAGCAGGGTATCGCGATGTCGAGGTGCTGTATAATAACTGTTCCGATCCAATACGCTATCGCGTATACGAATCGATGTACGTTCGTGCATACGAGTCGTTCTATGCTGAGGGCGTTACCCCTAAGTTCTTTTGGATCGTGGGTTACGAATTGATAGATGGCAAACCATCTGATGAAAGAACACATGCCAACCTCGCTAACATTTGCACGATAAAGGTCATCGGAAAGAAGACCGACTCAGCAAGTTGTTTCGCTGGCAAGATGATTTGATTCAACACATTATGGAAACTACATTATGGAAAAAGAAAGTACAGACTCTGACAACGTTGTATCGTTAGATGCATTTCGACAAAGGGTCGTATCTGCCGAGGAAGATTATCTGGAACAGGAAGCACTCCAGGAACTCCAACCCGACCAGATCGACTCTCTCCTCTCCCATCTAGATGAGTTGTTATCATCGATCAAAGATCCTGCCGAACCTGACATCCACCACTACTATGCACTTCACTCGTTGCTAAGTGCGACCATCGACATGAAGACTCGTTTACAGGACTCCACTGTGGCAGGGTACGATGACGAAGTAAAGCATGAGTTGTTCCTTGCCAAGGATGCACTATATAAGGTAGACCAATTAATACTCCCCCGCGTACCAAAGGACACATGATTATGACACCCCGCGAAGCACTATACCACCTCTGTTTAGAACTGGGTCCAATACCCTCCACGACTCGCAACGACAATCTTTCTCCGAAGGAGATCCGTCTTCGAGACTCTGTCGATGCACTGAAGGAACTGGTGGCAGAACACCAAGACCAACTCGACTCGGTACAGCGCGACGCTGCACTGGGCGGGGAACTCGGATACAAGCAGTTACAGAATGCGCTCAACGATCTGTGGAAGAAGCAACAGTCCAAGCAGTAACTCTGAGTCGTTCAGGAGTCGTGCATGAGTCGCTCGTGTTTTCACGAGACGACCACACGGCGGAGGACGGAGTCGGCGGAGCGAGACTGCATCAAAATACATCAAAACAATCAGGAGAGAGGAACATGCTGGCAGCAGGAGTAGGAACACTAATGCTATTACCACTCGTTACAGGCGGTATCTGTTTTATATTATCCGCAAAGGCAACAGAGGAGATCGGTAAGTGAATACAAGACATCGGAAAGAGAATGGTGATCTGATCACACTCACAGAGAACATACGGGCATGGCACCACGACAGAAACCTGGTCCATGGTTCCACGGATAAAGACCAATTCGCAAAACTCATACAGGAAGCAGGTGAGTTATCTGATAACATCTGTAAGGGAAAGGATGTGTCAGACGATATCGGCGACATGGTGGTGGTACTCATTAATATCGCAGAGAGAAATGGACTGACGCTCACGGAGTGCCTACAACAGGCATGGGATGACATCAAGGACCGCAAGGGTCGTATGGTGGATGGCGTGTTTGTGAAGGAAGCAGACGAGCGACCAATAGAGAAATCGTTTGTGGCAATCAGCGACTAATGAGTCTCCCTGATCAGTTTGACTTCCGAGGTGGGGAGGGCGCAGGTGACATGCACCTTATACTCTCCACTGCCACCACATGGGCACGAAGACAGGGTGTGGAAGTTGACCTGTACATCCACTGGGCACGAGAAGGGGACTGGTTGTTTCACCCAATAGATACCGAGACCGTCCAGGAGAGATACGAACTCATGCTGGAACGTATGGTGGGGTGCGAACTCGTCACGATGGAGCATGTGTGGGGATCTGATATGTTCTCCTATGTGGACGTACTGATGAACGACGACGAAGCGCGACACACCAGGGATCCTCATCGGTATTACCTACAGACTCAGGCGAAGGGAAGAGAGAAACCCAAAGAAGGTCTGCTGTATCCTCTGTGCGATTTCTGGATGGCAGAGGGAGAGTGGAAAGACTCTGCCCATACCAACGACAAGACGATTGCGTACTGGGACTTCCAGCATAATGCGACACCTGTAAAGGCATACAAGGATATGATGGACTGGGGCAGCGTCCATTCCAAACTTGTTGACATGCATCCGAACCACGAGGTCATCCGCCTGACGTATAGAGATTCATTCCAAAAGGCATACTCCACAATCCAAGGATGTGACTTCTGTGTTGGGTATGATGGTATGTGGCACATGATAGCGAGGCAATTCGGTAAGCACTTCATCACGTTCACCGACGATATCGTGCTTTCTACGCAGGTCACCTACCCCAACTCTGCTTCTTTCGATGATGGCAGGCAATTCTTTTCTCACCTATATAAGATGATGGATGATCGGTTTAGGCAGACCATGATGGACCATTCTTCGATAGCACAAAAGAGAAGATTGGAAAACTGCCTTGACCGTTCACATTATGGGTATAAGTCGGATATCAATGATCTGACTCGCAAGAAGAGGAAGGCACGTGGCGAAGAAGGATGACATCGTTCTAAAGCATGATATTGGAATCCTAGAGGATTGGGTTGACCGAGATTTCTGTGCAAGGATGACCGAACTCTTCAACGAGAAATTCGATGCCAACCTAGTTGAAATGGGGATGGATAAAGAAACTCCGATTGAGGGAGGGTTCACTAAAAACGAAGTGAACTTCCAACACAACAATAAGCGGTGGGATGCGAGTTTCAACATGGAAACGTTTGGTAGATTCCAAGAGGACGCAGAAAGAATCCGTTGTGCTGTCTGTGCAGGCGCAGACCTCTACTTTAATGCCATCGGACAGAACCACCCTGAGTGGTCAAAGGATGCCCCGCGCCCCAATAGAGAAACGCACCAGAACGCAGAGAGACTCACCTTAAAGGTTCAACGGACACCCCCAGGTGGCGGGTTTAATGGACCGCACTGCGAGCAGGGTCCTGGAGATAATTCTTCTCGAAGGTATGCTGTATGGATGCTATATATGAACGACGTTGAGAATGGTGGACATACTGCATTCCCACGTCACGATTTGCTGCTCCCACCGAAAGCAGGTACGCTAGTCATATGGCCAGCGGCATTTACACATCCCCACCACGGCACACCTCCGACAGAAGACAGTTGGAAAATGGTTATTACTGGATGGTTCACCCATCCACAACAAGCGGTTGCAAATGATGAAGAAATATTCCGACACTCTAAAGTTGAAGAGGGCAGTGATTGAGGTAATCGGTGGATGTAACTACACCTGCCAGATGTGCCCCCAGACCAGTCCAGGAAGAGGAAAGGACTGGACCCGAAAGATGCCACTCAATAAATTCACCGCGATACTTGACGAAATTGTACCCAAGTACGGCACTCCTCAGATAAACCTAGAGGGGTCGGGTGAACCTACACTCGCAAAAGACTTGGACAAGTACATCGCTGAGGTGAAGAAGCGCGACCTGAAGTGCTACATCTACACCAATGGGTTCAACCTGCAAGGCGACTACATGAAGCGAGTCATCGACGCAGGCATTGACTTCATTAGAGTCTCTGTAATTGGATACAGTCCCTCCAAGTACAACACTTGGATGAATGTGGATAATTTCTTTCAGGTTCGACAGAACCTCATGAACATGCAGGGGTACATCCAAGATACAAGTTCTTCCTGTGAACTCAGCACGTACCACTTGATCACCGATAACAACCAGATTGACTTCGAAGTTAGTGAGTATCGACAGAACTTCATCAAGCACGTGAACAGCAAGGCGTACATCTGGAAGATGCACAACTGGTCAGGCAACTATGATCCAGAGGGAAACAAAAGGAATCCTATAGACCGCAAGACCTGTGGGCGACCATCCGGACCAGAGATAACAATCCGTGCTGGTGGTGTGGACGGCAAGACCCAAGCGATGACTCCCTGTTGTCAGACTCTGGGTCCACCCAACGAGGCGAAGTCTGTGTTGGGGCACTTGAGCGACCAATCGTTCGAAGAAGTTTTTTATGGAGAGAGATACCAAGAACTGAGACTCGCTCACGAAGAGGAACGGTTCGACGATATCGACTATTGTAAGAACTGCGACTTCCTGTACGATGACCCCGAGGTGCTGGTCTGGTCGAACGATGCAACGGCAAGAACCAAGCATATGCTGGGCACCGACTTCTCCCTGAAGGACAACGTTATTGTAAGTTGTTGATTTCGTTCAGTTTAATGAATATTGTCTTTAATCTTATACTGCGATAGAATAGTGGTTCAAGTATGGAGATAGTTATGAAGAACGATATTGGTAATGATTTCATCGGGTTGCTAGTGATCATCGCAATGGGTGCCACGTTAGGCGGTATGTTGGTGTTGTTCATATGAGTTGGACTAACTGGTTACCAATCTTCCCGAATGACAAGCGTGCTAAGTTTGACAGCGACTATGTCGGGTTCGATAAGAAAGACGAGTATGGGTACAATCAGGGAGGGTGCTACCTGTATGCGTATGACCCGACAGGCGAGATCGCGACCCAATCTGTAGACCATCTCGACGAGCGAGTCATCTACATCGGAACCGCTGGGTCATCTGTGGCACGGGGCATGTGCAACCGCACCATGGATTTCTCTGGTACTGTCATGAGGGGACTGGCACAAAAGAATCCTTATGAGAATGGGATGTACTTTCGTGCTCTGTTCGGCGAAGAGAACAGACGTCACCTGTATGTGGCATACTACCCGATGGGGTTTGGTGATGCCGTCAAACTATCTGCTCATGGCATGGAGTCTCTTCTCCTGTCAGAATACAAGGACCAGTATGGTCGGTTGCCTGAGGTCGATGGGCACCAAGGTCCAGAAGTAATGGTGAAAGAATACTGTAAGGCGATGTCTGCTGAGCAACTGGGAGACTTAATCCAATTTATCCAAAAGGAACTATTATGAAATATTCGATAGCAATGTTCGCCCTGCTGGTATCAGTGGGATGTAATGCCGACCCGATGTCTGAGGGAGAGGCGAGATTCCGTATCTGTGGCGCATGTCACGGTGCCCAAGGAGAAGGTGGGATCGGTCCCGCGCTCGCTGGGAGGGACATCGCTGCCCTTCTGAGGTCGTTCAAGGCAGGAGAGGGTAACGCCATTATGGTAAGTCAGGCGTCTGGACTCACTCCAGAACAGATCGAGGCGATCGCCGCATACGTTAAAACGCTGTAAGTTATTGATTTCATTCAGGTTTCGTAAGTTGTTGTTTTCATTCAGGTTTCTTAATCTTGTCGTTGTACTTAACATATGCTATAATATGTCTTGTAAGGTTGATAAATAAAGTCTGAAAGGGAAATAAAAAAATGAAAAACGTAATCGCTGCTCTCGCTCTCGCTGTCTCTATCCCCGCTCTGGGTGATGCAGGCGCTCATGATGTAGGCGTTGCTGGTGTTGATTATGAGAAACTGATTGATCCCGTTGAGATTAACGTTGTCCGTGATAACTTTAAAGTTCGTAAAGTCTGTGGCAAGAACGCTCTTGGTTGTGCCCTGACTTCTAAGCGTGTGTATCGTGATAATGCTACTGGTGAAATCTCGCGTACTGAGTTTGCCTGTAACGTCTTCATGAAAGTTAATGCTGATGATATTACCGTTCGTCATGAGTTGAAGCATTGTTATGGTTGGGCACATGAAGAGATGCCTACTTCGATCCAGCGTCGTAGTGGTCATATCCAGCGTCGCTGGTTGGACCAAGCGCATAAATCATGGGCACCTACTGCATTTGTTAAGTGAGATTGATATGGAAACTTCGTTTTTTACCGTCCGAATAGACCCGCTCAACATGGGTCTACTTCATAACTTCTATCAAACTTCCAGCTGGAGCGAGATGCTACAGTCCATGGAACTTATTGCCCTCATGGGTCCAGATGACGAGATGTACAAGGATATGTGGATCAGGGTATGACTGAAGGAAAGCGAACAACAGGCGGGATCGACTGGTACCTGAAGTGGGTCTCGACCATCCTGATACTAACCAGCGTGGCATTCCGATCCGCTGGACCAGAATACCGAGAGTATGATATCGCCATAGGATTTCTCGCCACCATAGGTTGGACGACCGTCTCAATCATGTGGCACGACCGCGCCCTGATCCTCCTGAATGGAGTCATGGGTCTGCTCCTCGCAACATCCCTTATCCAAATATATTTCCCCACGTAAGTTATTGTTTTTATTCACCTTTATTATTGTTGCCACTGTACTACACTTTCGGCGATAATAGTATCTGAGTTGAGGAGAGCAAGAAATGAGTGAAGTAATCGAGTTTCCAACCCCACGTGAGCGTGCGGGCGTTAGCATGAACGAAGATATGCAAAACCTTCTGGATTGTTTGTTGGGTGCCATGATTGGTCTGAAGCACAGCGAGAACGTTGCTGAGGAAGACCGTGAGGCGGACATCGAGGTCATGATGCCTCTGGTCGTGAAGTATCTGAACGTCTCTGCTGAGCGTTATCCTACTGAGGAAGAGGGAGAGTAATATGGCAAACTATGCGCGCAAGACTTGTTACGATTGTGGGATCAAGAATCCTGCGAATATGATGGAGAGGGTAACCGAGTCATATAACTCTGGTCGCTCCGACAACAAAGTTACCGCTGGCAACCTCGCATTTGCGATGGTCAGTGATACTGCTGCAAAGAAGGTCAAGAAGACTGTCGTTGCAAACAACCGTCGTTCGTATACTCGCAACCGTACCGTTTGGAAGTGCCTTGATTGTTCGGGTCACAACGAAGCAGTAGCACAAAACAACGCTGTCCAGCAGGCGAAGGTTGAAGGAAAGATCCGTCTGTCTGAGGGGCAGTTTGCTGCCCTGCAAGTACCAATGGCGCTGTACTTTCTGTTCTTCTTGGGGTCAATAGTTTTCAACTGGTTGTTCTACTTGAACCTAGAAAGTAGTTTCTTCTGGACACATGGATTACTTTCTTTCGGTCTTATGATGGTCTCTGCGACATATCAAAACAAGCGCGAGGAGGCGATCGCCGCAATCAAGAAGAGACAGGCGGATATTCGCTAACTCGTTGATTGTATTCAATATTCTAAAAGTTGTCCTTATGCGAGTCGGCGAGATACAATATCTCTTGATAAATAAGGTAACACCCATGTTAAGGAAGTATGTATGAAAATCGCACTAGCACTAGCACCGTTCCTGATTGTAGGTTCATTTGCCTCGGCGACTACCCTACCATCTATCTCTGAGGTAACAGGATCTGGCAACACGAAGGATGTATCTCTTCTCAATGCTCAGTTCAAAGCAGCGATGGGATGCACCGCAATGGGGTTCACCTTCGATAAGACCAGCACCGTAGTGGTAAGCACATCGAGTGAGAAAGACCGAAAGTATAAGCGAATGACCAGATACACAACGACGATCAGCGGAGAGTGCGCCCCATACTTGTCTGTTCGTGACCAAATATTAAAACCAATCGTGGAAGCAACTGAGGTAGAGTGAATGAAAGTCCATTATTATAAAGCAATCCTGACGCCACAAGAAGCGGCGAATTCAGAACCGTGCAAAGTAGTCAACTTCAAAGATCCTGTTTCAATGCTCCACTCTGGCAAGCAGATTATGGAAGACCCAGAGAAGGGATTCGAGACTGTTCTGACATATGGCGGTGACGACAAACCTGGTCTGTATTACAGCAAGCAGAACCGCAAGCAAGAGTTCGTGGCACAATCCTATGATGAGTTGATTGCTGGAGACATTAAGTGAGTGATATCAAACTCAAGATTATGAGGGAAACGACGAAGTATTCCAAAGTGGAGTACGAGGTGCCCCAACACGACTACCTGATCGAAGGTGGACACGGTGGTCGTCTGGTTGCTATGCGTAAGGCAGGCACCCATGAGTGGGAAAAGTTTTCAAAGTTATTCCTGTTCAGTAAGAAGCACCGAGCATTCAAGGAGTTGCGCGAACCAATCCCTGATGTATTCGTCACCCCATTCACTTCCGACCCTTGGAAGAACGCAACCTATAATTCGCTAGAGGCATTCATGTCATGAAAGTAGTCATCACAAGTCCACCCGCTGCCAGTCTAGTCTGGTATGAGCATGCCGTCGGGCAAGTATTCGAAGTCATCTATGAGACCCCGCAAGAGTATTATGTCAAGACGGGCGACTCTATGAACACTGGTAATTTTATTCAGAAGACTGATGCAAAAGTCTTACTGACAGACTAATTGAAAAGGAATTTTATTATGGCAAAGGCAAAGAAAGTAATCCCATCACCTGTAGATGTCAAAGGGCGCAACGTATCTTGGAAGACTGAATCTGGACATACCCTGTATGGCGAAGTGGTTCATGTAGGATTCAAATATGCTGCGCATCCTAAATATCCTAACACCTCGCTGAGAGTCATGAATAAGGTTCTGACCCTAGCGATGGCAGACGGAAGAATGTTTAAGGTTTCTGGCGAACACGAAGACCTGAAGAAGATGGGCATGGTCGCCGAGAATCACGACGAGTGATACTTCATGAAATACCTGCTGTTGTTTCTATTGATCCCTAGTATCTCTTATGCCTATGGCGTGAAAGATGAATCCGAAATAACCTGCCTCGCTGAGAACATATATCACGAGTCTCGGGGCGAAGGCATTAAGGGTATGGAAGCAGTTGGACACGTCACAATGAACCGAGTCGAATCATCTAGATTCCCAGACTCGGTTTGTGGCGTTGTCAAACAGGCAAAGTTGCATCCGTCCTGGAAGACTGGGGAACTGGTCCCCATTCGTAACGCATGTCAATTCAGTTGGTATTGCGACGGCAAACCAGAAGTCATAGATTATGATTCGGTTGAGTGGAAGAACGCAAAGTTGGTATCTGCGGTCACATTCTATCGATTATCGGGGCAAGACTTCACGCAAGGTGCCATGTGGTATCATGCGGTACACGTCACCCCATACTGGGCACATACAATGATTAAAGTGAGTAAAGTAAACAATCATATCTTTTACAGGCAGTAGAACTATGAAATACCTAACACTTGCAACATCATTCTCCATTGCTGGAGTCGCAGCATGGTATAGTATCGCGGGACTTATCGCGATTTTCTCAGGATCTGTTATCCCTATCGCCATCATGGGTGGCGTGCTCGAGGTTGGAAAGTTGGTCACCGCTGCGTGGTTACATTCCAACTGGTCACAGGTTCCGTGGTTGATGAGAACATATCTCACTAGCGCGGTGGCAGTCCTAATGTTCATCACATCACTAGGGATCTTTGGATTCCTGTCCAAGGCACACACCGAACAAGTAGGCGAATCATCTCAAGTAGGCGCGAAGGTCGAACGTCTTGATGATAAGATTGCTAGGTTCGAAGGTAGAGTCTTGGCAACAGAGCAAAAGATCGAAAGGATAGGCGACTCGACGAGTACATCCGGATCGGTCGAGCGAAGTATTGCACGACAGGAACAAGTTATCGACAGCGCGTGGGATCGTATTGGTGATGCCATAGCGAGCGAAGAGGCACAGATACAGAGTCTACGGGATCAACTGGGTGTTGACATAAGGGTACAGCAGGATCGTATCGGGGTTGCTCAGTCACGAGTAAAGGAAGACGTGCAGACCAAAGAGCGATCCATAGAGCGTATTCGCGACGAGATTAAAACGATGGACGCGGAAGTTCGTGCTCTATCAGAGAAGGGTATTGAGAAGGGCGCATTCGGTTCGGTCAAGAAAGACTGGACCGAGGATGCTAAGTCTCTCCGAGCAGAGCAGGAAACGCGTCGAGAGGAACTTGGTGCGCAGATACAGGTACTTGACGCAGATATCACATCCCTTCGCGAGAAGGAGATAGAGGTGTCCGAGGAGGTACAGGCAGAAATCGTGGCACTACGTGCTGCCCTCGTGAACGAC
>Ga0181399_1000991_pt1 | contig 10266 bp, 12 predicted proteins | sample 22SPOviralmetaG_FD_130128 | JGI IMG/M metagenome (GOLD analysis project Ga0181399, IMG submission 130128) | Marine viral communities from the oligotrophic San Pedro Time Series (SPOT) site, San Pedro Channel, CA, USA - 22 SPOT_SRF_2011-05-21 | ecosystem: Environmental > Aquatic > Marine > Strait...
CAACGCTTTTCCGAAGGTTCCGATTTTTGGTTTCCAATTCATATTATTGAGGATTGAGGATTGAGGATTGAGGATTGAGGATTCAGGAAACGGCAATACGTCTTGCGATTTCAGCGTGGAGGGAATCAAGGGATTTCCCAAGTTCCGAGTAGTAACCATTGCCACCCGCAATGTTACCCACTCCAGCGGCAGTAGGCTGAGGCAGATCGGAATCAATGCGCGAGACATATTCCAAGGTTTGATACTGCAACGTATCCAGATGGTTCTGGATATAACTGACCATTCCCCGGCAGTTCGCCATGAGCTTGTCAAGGTCATGGGTTCCGGTGAAAATCTCACCGTTGTGGATAACGGTTTCGTGTTGCTCTGTAATGTTGTCGTAATCGAATTTCATTTTGTATTTTTGAGTTCGGGGATTCAATGGCTTCCCCGTCAATCGTAATTTTAAACCATAGATAGATTAACTGTCAATATTTAATTGAGAGAGTTTAATTTCGTGTAAAGCGATACCGCTTTAAAAACTCGATTTTGAAAACGGCATCGTGAACCCTGCATCATGATCCCGGCACCACGGATCTGGCACCCCGGACGCGGGAAGCATGAAGCGGGGAACAGGGAACAGGATGCACCGTCCCCGCCCCGGTGTGCCCCACGCCACGGGTGGGGGGTCGATTTGTCGTGCGTGTGTCTTGTATGTATATACGTGTCTGTGAAAAAATTTACGGGATTTCGAGTCTCCGATTCCCGAACCCCGATTCATGATTCTGGAAAGAGGAAACAGGGGAAATTGGATGGGGGAACGGGCGGCATCGCGACCCCTCTGTGCGAAAGAAAATAACGTGTGTTTTATTGTTATATACCCCTAAAAAAAGTCTCCTATGAGGCTGGTTGTGTTTATCTGAGCCAGACAAACACAACTGAAACCTTAGAAGACTTTTTTATAAGAAGATGCTGTGCATTAAAACACACGTTCCTGTATCGAAAGCGCATTAAAACACAACTTCTGCTTGACCCCGAACCCTGTGTCCGCTACTCTGGCGGCGAACGATGTCTCCGCGCACTCTCAACGAACCTGGTTACGACTACCGGACCTGGATACCCCTATTTGGCCTCAGATTGGATTCTGAGACGTTTTTAGCCCTAAGAAGGGTCAGAGGGGCTAAACCCCTAAAACAACCCTTAAAACCAAAACTATGACGACAAAAGAAAGTATGAGTAAGAATTGGCATCCTACAGGGGTCCGCTACAGGGGCATCACTACAACAATATCGAAAGAACGTGTAAGAGAACGCACCAAACGCGAGATCGACCGTGCGAAAAACAAGATCAAGGAACTCAGGGCTGAGATTAAGGTTCTTAGAAAAAACCTACGACTTGCGACTGACGTTGAAGAAATCCATCAGATCGCCCTGCACCCAGGCGACGAAGGTTACGACGACGCTGCCATTGAAGAAGTCTTTTGCCCACTAAATTACCACGGAGAATATACTTGGATAAACAACAAATGAATCTACATAAACACCCCGACTTCCCTGACCATGTGATGACTGAAAGTGGGGTCATGGTCTATGTCCCCCTCAGAAAGAAGTTGAAGACGCGCTACGAGGTGGTGCGGAACTCCAACGTGGCGTATTGCATAATCAAGTGTTCGGATGGGATCAGGCGCAAGGTATACCACGAAGACTTCGTGGGCGGCGTTCCGATCCTCGACCAGACCCTGACCCATGAGAAGATATTCCAGGAGTGGGGAGGACGAGCCATCCCGGGCTTTGAGGACTACGCCATTGATGTGGCAGGGGTGGTCTACCGCGTTAAACCCTACCGAAAAGGGCGCGGTCGCAGGGTTCCCTTTGTCCTGCACCCTGCATCCCGTTTCAGCAAAGAGTATCTTGTGTTACAGGAGAAGAACACGGGCAAGCGAGTACATATGTCGGTGGACAAGATCAAACTCTTGGTAGAAGAGGAGTCCTTGGAAGAATGATCGTGGGTGGAAGAGACACGCTACAGGATACAGGATTGGGTGGTGTTATTATATCAACGGTTATGCTTTTCGTGTTTATTTTTGGGTTTGCTATATTGCTGGCACTGGTCTTTGTTTGTGATACCTTCAAAAACATCTTCCCCCGTTGAAAGACTCCAACTGGTTGACTGAGGTTGACTATGAGTTATGTTAAGTATTTAGATCACACATGAGTAGTCAATCCCGACACCTCGAAATTGATGCCCTCGATTTGGGGTCACTTGATGAAAAAGGCAAGCCCGTCGAGTCTAGGTTGAAAGACGTTAAGGCCGCAATCTCCATTTTTCAGACCCTCCGAAAAGCAGACGAGAAGTCCGCTGTCAACCGCGCTAGGATTGACGGGATGTTTGATGGAGCCGCCCCCTACAACAACGACAAGTTGGCGGCTAGTGGTCAGGCGATGAAGACGAACCTTAACTTCGGTGAGGCGACTCGTCTGCTGGACATCTCCTTGTCAGCTTACGTGGACCTGTATACCTCGCTCGAGAAACTCGTTGAGGTTAAAGGGACCATCGGGGAAGCTACTGAGCGTGGAGTGTTTGAGGACATCATCGGTGAGGAACTCACCCACATGATGAGATCCTGGCCGGAGTTTCACAGCAGTTACCTGCGGCTCTGCACCACATTCATCAAGCACGGCGTGGGGGTAGCTTACTTCGATACCCCGGAAGATTGGAAGTTTCGGGTGGGCGGGTTCACCGACATCCTTATCCCGCGCCAGACCCCTGCTTCAGAGAACTGCATTGATGTAGCGGTGGGACGCAGAGACTACTTGCTGCATGAGTTGTTCCACTTCATCAAGAACGAGAAGGCTGCTAAGAAGATTGGTTGGAACTGTGACGAAGTGAAGCGCGTCATCATGAAGAACGCCAAGACCACGGGTCGCCGTTACGGGGACAGTGGTTCGATGTATACCGACTACGAGTCACTGCAAGCCGAACTCAAGAACAACGACCTCTACACCGGAATCCAGAACCCGACTGTAGCAGTCCTGCACTTCTGGGTTCGGGAAATGGACGGGACGGTTAGCCACTACATCAGTGCCGAAGACAACCCCAAGGACTTCCTGTATAAAAAAGAGAGCCGATTCTCGTCTCCCGAACAGGCATACATCATGTTCGCCTACGGGGTGGGTAGTAACGGAACCTACCACAGCATCCGTGGTCTGGGTCAGCGTATCTTTTCACACATCCAGACAAGCAACCGACTCCGCTGCCAGATGGTAGACGGAGCTATGTTGGGTTCCGCGCCCATGCTCCAGGCAGAGAACCAACGCGCCTTGGACGAGTTGCAGTTCACCTACTACGGCGGATACGCAGTCCTGAGTCCTGATTTGCGAGTCGTGGAGCGAGCGATCCCGAACTTGGGGACAGCAGTGAAACCTGCCCTAGATGACCTTAGCAACCAGTTGGCGCAGAACACCGACACGTTTTCCCAATATAGCCCGACACAGGGTTCACCATACAGGAACTCGCTACAGGTTTCGGCAGACCTGGAGATCAGCACCCGCTTGTCAGGTGCGTCCTTGAACCTGTTTTATGTGTCGTGGACGCGGTTGATGCGCGAGATTGTCCGTCGCGTTGTCGATAGCAAACGACAAGACCCAATGGTTAAGGAGTTCTACCGCCGCTGTGAGGTTCGCGGAGTCCCCAGAGAGTTTATCAAGAAGCTAGACCTTACCAAAACAATAGCTTTACGCGCCATTGGTAACGGGTCAAAGGCGGGGCGTCTGGTTGCGCTCCGTGAGATGCAAGCGTTGTCCGGTCGTTTTGACGAAGTGGGGCAACGCAACCTCGACCGCGATGTGGTTGCCACCAGCGTAGGGCATGACCTCGCGGACAGATACTTGCCGAAGGAGCCAGGTAGTCGCCCAACCGTAGACGACAAGATCGCCTACTTTGAGAACAGCGACCTGATGGATGGCAAGCAGGTTCCGGCACTGTCGAACGAACTGCACGGCAAGCACCTGCAAATCCACGTTCCAGCCCTGCAAGAGATTATCACGGGAATGGACGAGGGGACAGTGGACCCTGTTCAAGTTTACCAGACCCTTGTTGCGTTTTACCAACACATCAGCGAAACCCTGCAACTTGCAGCCGGAGACGCAGACTTGCAGCCGCTCATCAGCAACACGAAGCAAGTCCTTCAGTATGCTGAAGAGGCGATCAATAACACCGCTAAGAAGATGCAGAAGATGCAGCGGGAGGCAGCGGAGGCACAAGCAAGTGAAGCGGATATATCACCCGAAGGGCAAGAGGGAATGGGCGCACCGCCCCAACCTAATGCCGCTGACTTGAAGATGCAGCAAGCGCAAGTGGACATGCAGATCCGCCGACAGAAAGCAGAACTTGAGATGGAGCTTCGCCAAAGAAAGTTTGAGCAGGAACAAGCACTTAGAGATGCTAAGGCTGCTGCTGACCTACGTGACCAAATGGGCCAAAGCTAAGGGTTTCCTTTACCACTATTTAATGGCTTATACAAAACCAACACTGAGAAAAAAGATTCTCGCTCAAGTGAAGGCTTCTTCGAAAGGAGGCAAGCCTGGTCAATGGTCGGCTCGTAAGGCGCAGATAGTCGCCCAGAAGTATAAAGCCGCTGGGGGTGGCTACAAAGGGGGGAAGAAAAAATCACAAAAGTCTCTTAGTAAGTGGACAAAGCAGAAATGGCGAACTAAGAGTGGGAACCCATCTACCCAAGGCCCAAAGGCTACGGGCGAAAGATATTTACCTGAGAAGGCAATAAAATCTCTTTCAGCTTCTGAGTATGCTGCCACTAGCAGAAAGAAGAGAGAGGGGACAAGAAAAGGAAAGCAGTTCGTGAAAAACACTGCTGCCGCCCAGAGAGCTAGTAAAAAAGCACGTAGTTAAAATAAATGAGTAAATTAAATAGAAAAACGAAACCACCAATACCGATTGAACAGTGGTTTAGAGATATGGCGGCTCCCGCAGAACTGCGAGAGATGCTAGATAGTGATATTTTCAAACTTGCCGCCGCGACATTGAAGGAATCGGCTGGGCCTACTTTCGCAACTTTATCTTCAGACCCAGAAGCCAACGCTATGAAACAAGCGTGGTATGCTGGGTATCGAGACGCTTTCCAGGATCTGGAAAAACTAACCCAGCCCAAAACAACAAAAAATAAACTGCCCCAAGAGTGGGCGCACATAAGCCTAAGTAATGAGTGAACAAGCCGTAATGGACTTCGCCGCAGAGCCGGAGCCACAATTAAATGAAGCAGACCTTGATGTAGGAGGGGTAGAAAACTCTTTCTCGCAAGCATTTGAAGAGGCGTTAGACCGTTTGGATAACCCCGTTGAAGAAACTCAACCCGAACCAGAAGTTCCCGAACCCCAAGTCCCGCAACCTGAATCTGAAGTCCCAGAAGTAGAGACGGAAGAAGAGTCATCTGAGACTTTAGTGGAGGGCGAAGAAGCTCAAGAGTCCGAAAATTCCGAAGAGGATTTTGATCCTACCAATGACTTGGAAACTCAGGACACTGCCGATTGGACTCCAAAAGCTGCTAGGCGTTTTAAGCAACTCAAAGAGGAAAGAAAGGTTCTTCGATCAGAGGTGGACGAACTTCGGCAGCGGACCACAGAATATGAGAGTAAGATCCAAGAACTGAGTGGCGCAGTTGATAATGAGGACATTGAGAAGATGCGTGAGCAGCTTTCCGATTATGAACAACAGAAGATGTTCACTGACTTGGAGAACACCACTAGCTATCAGGAAACAGTTACTGCGCCTCTTCTTGAGCTATTGAATAAAGCGGAACAGGTCGCGGACCATTACGACATTGATTCAGATGCGCTTATTGATGTCATCTCTATGGACGAAGGCGAGGACCAAGATGAGGCGTTGTCTGAGATATTAGAGGATGTTTCTGATCGGGACAAAGCTAAGATTTACAGGGTGTTGGAGGACATAAACCCTATCTTGGATCACAGGTCAAATATGATTAATAACCTGGAGGAAGCCTACTATGAAGCTCAAAACTTGGAGGAGCAGAGGCAGAATCAACTAGCGGCTGAGAAAGCGCAAGAACGCCAAGTAGTTACGAGAAACGTAGTGGGGAGAGTAAAAGAAAAAGTTCCGTTCCTGTCTGGATTTGAGGGGATTGACTTCGATGCAATCACTGAAAAAGCGGCTGGCACTGACCCTGCCGTTATCCATCCAGTGGATGCAGCCTACAACGCGGTAGCGGCCCAAATGCTGCCCTCCTTGGTAAAAGAATATAGTGCCTTGCAAGCAGAACTAGAAAACCTCACCGACAGGCTTGCGGAGTATGAAGAAGCAGAGCCTGGAACTAGCGGATCAGTGCCGGATTCCGGTAGAGTTGCTAATTCTACTGGGGCAAATGTTTCTTTCGAAGATGCCATTAGCCAAAGACTATCAGGAGTTGGTTAATAAAAGCCAACCACTAATTATCAAAAGCCTCCTTCCTGTAATGGGATGGGGGCTTTTTTATTTATTCTTTTAAGTTAAGGGAAGATAAAGTAGGCTTATTTGACAAAATTAAGACTATATGGGAAACTTTTATAAGTTAATTTAATTTAAGTAGGTTGTTCTAGCCTTTAATTAGTCCTATTTCTTAAATTAATACTACGACTTTTACCAAACTAGGTGGTTGTTCTGGCCTTATAAGCAGTCCTAAGAAACCTTGATTGGACAACACAGGCATCTAAAAAATAGGTGTTTGGACTAACCCCAAATTATTTTTTCTTACCATGTCAACATTTGACCTCGGTTCCGCAGGAACCACCGCAATTAACACGATTCTGGCCGAAGAAGCCAACCGAATCAACCAAGACGTATACACTCGGACCCTCCACACTTCTGCGTGGATGGATCTGATGAAGCAGACTGCCTTCCCAGACGGGATGGGCTATCAACTCAACACCCTCGTTTATGACCGGGCTATCCCGACTACCGACTCTGCTGGTGATACTGCTGGTGTTAACTGGTCTGCACTCGGAACTCTGAATGCATCCGCCAACTCGTTTAACACCTCTGACCTCGGACAGCCCCTCAAGGACGCTGCTGATGATGTTCAGGGTGGTCGCGGAACAGGGGATGCCGCAGGTGCTGATCCGATTACTGGCGACAACCGTTCGTATGTTCAGTTCTCCAAGCAACTCAAGAAATACAACATCGACCGCGCAGTGATCGAGTCTCCCCGCATCTCGCTGGAAGACCTCCGTTTCGCCGCTCACCGTCAGGAACAGCTTCGTGCCATCATGGACAACATGGCTGAGTCTACCCGATACACTTGGGAGAATCGCTACCGTGATGAGTTCTCGAAAGTATCTGACAGCTACATCGGTGCTGTTGCTTCTGGAACTGCTATTCAGTCCGGTTTTGAAGGCACTGAGCTTGCTAGCACCGTCGATCTCGGCGCCGTTGGTTCTTTCACTGTCCCAACGAGCAACATCTCTAACGCTATCCTCGATAAGTCTTACTTCAACCTCGTCCGTAAGGGTGCTGGTAATGAGGCTTACGGTCGTGAGAACGGACGCCCCGTGTTCGGCCTTGTGCTGAGTTCTGAGGCTTCCTACCAGCTTCAGACTGAAGCAGGTTTCCGCGACGATGTTCGTTACAACAACAGCAAGGTAAGCGACCTCATCGCACCCCTCGGTGTTGAGAAATCCTTCCGTGGTTTCTATCACCTTGTCGATGACCTCGCTCCTCGCTTCACTCTGGCGAATACGGATGAGATTACCCGCGTTCTTCCTTACACGGTTTCCAGTGGTGTGACCACTCCAAACAGTGCTTACGAGTCTGCTGAATACGAAGCAGCTTTCGTGATCCACCCACACGTTTGTGAGTCTCAGATCCCGAATCCGTTTAGCGGAGCGCAAGGTATCTCCTTCGATCCTGTTAGCTACCGTGGTGACTTCAAGTGGACGAACATCCCTAACGAGATCACCAACCCTGATGGCACTATCGGTTTCTTCCGTGGCGTTCTCGCCAGCGCGACGAAGCCAATCAAGACCGACTTCGGTTTTGTCATCCTGTTCAAGCGGACCTCCACAACTCCCGCTGCGTAATAACCCGCTTAGTTTGAGGGGGGTGGTAATCCCACCCCTCTCTTGCTATAGCTAACCCTAAGTATGCCATGCCTACTCTAGACGACGCACCAACCATCGAAACCCTTACGGGTGACGACCTCACAACCACTGACGTTTCACTCACCGAGAAAGTTGCGCGAGCAGACCTCGTTCAAGTTTTTGATGTTTCTGAGCAGAAGGTTAAGACCATCTCTGTCCAGGAGCTTGGAAAAGCCCTCGGCGTAACATTCAGCTAAATCTTTATGGGTAGCCTCTGATATGGGGCTACCTATAAAACCACTATCTATTATGCCCTTAACTCAATCCAAAAAGAAAAAGATTGAAGAATTACTTGGCGATCTGTCTGCGGAGGATATTGCTGACTTTTTTGCAGAGCAATCTGAAACTAGCATGGCCGAAGTAGTTGAAAAGCGTCTCGCGGACCAACAAGAAGATCTAGTATCTGATGATGTTGAGGACGAACCAAGTGCTGAGATTGAACCCGCTGAATCAGAAAAAACACAGACTCCTCGCGGCGACTCCGAAATAATGGAAGACCCTGCCCCAGAGATGGATGAAAAAGAAGCTGTGCGTTTATTTGAAATGGTCACGGGAAATCCTTTTGATCCAAATTCTTCTGTGGACCAAGGCAAGATGGATATCTTGAAAAAAGCGAAAGCTGAGAATCCTGATCTTTCCGACAGCCAACTGGCACTTAAAATCTACAAGGACTATATGTAATGAACTACGCAGATAAGAAAGAGCATGGAGAAGTTAAGGACTTGGAGATGGCGGAGCAGCAGCTTCGCAACATCCACGCTAACGCAGTCGATCTGCTTAGACACTTAGAGAAACACCCCCACTGCCCACTTTTATCTCAAGCCTGGGTTCAATCTAAAGTTACGCTGTCTAACGCTTACGTTGATTCGGTTCGTGACTACGTGGTCAACAGCCAGAAAGAACTAGAGCCTACGGAAGATGACGGAGTATACGACAGTGACGACGGACCTATGGGCTTCCTTATAGCTGTTGAAAAAAGTGCGGCTAAAGGCTAAGTTTTAGGGTTTTACCATTGGCATATGCCCACACATTCCATATAACTAGGGAGGGGGATAACCCATGATCAGCTACACATTAAAAACAGCCGTTGTTCCCCTGATTGAGTTTCCCAATGGGGCATCGCTGGAAATTTCTATCCCGATGGGTTCCGACTACGACATGACGGGGAAGCGAGTTGAGTTTGAGATTCGGACTCGCGACTCCAGCGACCGTCGATTCTTTAGTTCAGATACGGACGGCACATATATCAACATTTCATCCCAGACTACTACGATAAGCATACCCCCGACAGCTCCGTCTACGGCGGATAGTTCTATTAAACTGTCGGACATCACCGCAAAGGGGACTTGCGAATACAAAATCGACTTTCTCGCATCGACAGGGCAACCCGTCGATTTACGGCTGCAAGGAAATATGACCTTCCACGAAGAGACGGGTGATTGGGATGACTGAAATCCCTATCACCATTGCGACATCCCCGACTATTGCGGTCACTCTGGATGATGACAGTGTTTCCGTTACGGTTACAACGGGCAGTGTATCGGTCCCTGTGAGCGTAACCGGAGTCAGCAGTGGCGGGGATATGCTGGCGTTAGTATATGATCCCACGACCGTTTCTGGTGATGCTTTCGCAATGGATAATATGGTCGAAGGGTCGACCACAAAAATTCTCACAGACGCGGAGCGGTCCAAGCTTTCAGCTATTGAATCGAACGCTACTGGTGACCAGACTGGTGCAGAGATAAAATCTCTTTACGAGTCAGAGCCTGACACAAACGCATTTACCGATGCAGAGAAAATCCTACTCAGCAACCAGAGTGGTAATAACACTGGGGATCAGGATTTGTCTAGCTATCAACTCCAACCATCTGAAGGCGCATTCATCGACGGAGACAAAACAAAGCTCGATGGCATTGAGTCGAACGCTACTGCTGACCAAGATGCCAGCGAGATTCGAAGCCTTGTTGATTCCGCTACAGACTCCAACGTATTTACCGACGCAGACCACAGCAAGCTCGACGGTATTCAAGCCAATGCAGATGTGACCAATGCCCAGAATGTAGCAGATGCTGGCGCATTGATGGATAGCGAAGTGGCTAATCTGGACGATGTAAAGTCATTCGACCCTGCCGACTATGCG
>Ga0181399_1000994_pt1 | contig 10228 bp, 14 predicted proteins | sample 22SPOviralmetaG_FD_130128 | JGI IMG/M metagenome (GOLD analysis project Ga0181399, IMG submission 130128) | Marine viral communities from the oligotrophic San Pedro Time Series (SPOT) site, San Pedro Channel, CA, USA - 22 SPOT_SRF_2011-05-21 | ecosystem: Environmental > Aquatic > Marine > Strait...
ACGACGAGTGCCAAAATCCGTACGTTTAATCCATCCTGACCAAGTCCACGTCTTGCGATTACCTGCAGAAAATCCACGACTAAGGTGCGCTGAATCACCTGAGTTAAACCTAAGACTACGTTCAATCTCGTAGCCACCAGCACCACCGGCACCACCACTAGCGCCAGCAAGAATATTAGAACCAATAACGCTCATGAGTAATCACCAGTGAACACAGCGTGAATAGATGTAGTACTACGCACGATATAATCAATTCTATCAACCTTCGTAGCAGCACTAAGTGTTGGTGCAGCACCTGTCGTAAAGTCCCAATAACTTCCCCAGGTCGCAGCGTAGCCAGTACTACCTTGAACAAGAAAGATAGATCCTGATTGGCCGGCAGTGAGGTTACTTGGATTATCGATTAATGTTCCTTGGTCTAAATCTAAAGAAAAGTTATTTGATACGGAAAAGTCAGGGGTTACCGTAGCTGCAGGCGTCAATACAGTAATCGTTCCTCGTTGTGCTGCAGTAAATGTTTGTGCGGTATCTGTCTTGGCAGTGTCAGCGTCAAAAGCCTGAACAGTGCTGCCAATAGAAGACGATGTAAGCCCGTTTTCCGTTAAATTATCAACCGTTACCGTCTTGGTACTGGTCGTAATTGAATCAACCTTAACAGTTCCAAAAGCCATGATTAAATGATTGCCCAGATAGCGTTTGCAGGTACAGTAACGGTTTTAGTGGCTGCTACTGAGACAGGCCCTTGTGATAGCCCGTTAAAATTTGCTGAGATTGCATAGTCATCACTAATCACTTGTTGATTTTCAAGGATTACTGACGAACCCGCAGAAGATGCAGCACTTAATGATACCCATTGCTGAGTATTGCTGTCATCATAATAAATATAAGCAGAGCCATCAACATCATCCCAGTAAATGTCCCCTACATTAGGACTTCCTGGAGGCGTGCTTGCAATCGTAATTGTGCTACCACCTGCGCCAATCTCAGCGATTGACTCTGTACCACTTTGATCTGTTTTGATGAATAACTTTCCATCGAAAGTATTCATTGCCAACTCACCTAAAGCAAGCTGACCAGTCGTAGGAACCGCCCCAGACGTTGCGGAACGCCTTAGTTTGATAGTGTTAGCCATTTGGCTCCCTTTTGTGCCTATGTAGGCCGGTACACCGTTATATAACGGCGAACTAGGTTACCGATCAGTACGTGCCACCGTCAACAGTCACGTTATCAAGAATCTTGTCTGATCCAGAATAAGTCAAAACAGCCGTGCCATTCATTCTATATTCTTTTGTATCTGCAATATTAATATGCTCACTAAATGTCCATGCATCAGTTGCATCAATCCAATTAATTGTTTTATCGGTCGTACCTTTTAATGTAATACCACCGCCGTCAGCGATAACATCTGTAGGAGTAGTAACTTTTGCTAGCTCAATATTTTTATCTTCAATAGTCAGAGTCTGTGTATCAATAGTTGTAGTTGTACCAGCAACTGTGAGATTGCCGGCAATCGTTAAGTCATCAGACCAGCTTACATCTGTCCCATCAGTAACAAGAACTTGATTAACAGTGCCATTAGCTAATTTACTAACTGCAATTTCAGCTGTTGCGGAAATATCAGCGTCAACAATAGCCGTTTCTGCTTTAGTTTCTAATGCTTGCAGTGCATTTTTAATATCTTGATTATCTGGAATTGTTAATCCAGTAAACGTTCCTAAATTAGTAGCGTTTAAACTAACACCTGTTAATGCAACAAGTTCATTGTTAATATCATTTGTACGTCCAGCACCAATAATTATAATACTGCCATTTGAAGCATGTGACCTTGTAATTAATCCAACTTTTTGTACTTTTTCTGTTGCAGCAGTAGGTCTTGTTGTAGTTAAACCACCGGCAGTAGAATCAATATAAAGAGCATCTCCGGCGCTACCTAAAGTACTTGTAGCTATATTTGTAAGCAAGCCACTGATAATGACTTTACCATCAGCACCATCAGCAATAGTTTCAAAGACTAATCCAATCGCCGGATAAGTTCCTGATCCATTGTTATCAGCTAAGTCAACAATTGGTTTGCCTGAGCTATGAGTACCGCTGACATATACTGGCTTACCTTTTACAATATCTGACCCAGATTGGTTATGTACTTCTACTAAAACATCATCATCTTCTGCTATGACTGGTGTAAGGGTTGTACCCTCAACCATATAAAGTCTATTCTCATCTTTGGCGTAACAAAGTTCTCCGTCAAGAAGATCAGAAAGACTCGCGGAAATGTTGCTAAAGGATCCCCTTGCCAGCTGTATTTTTGCACGATTAGCAGGGGTTGGCATTGACGTAAAAATGCTAGACTAGTATTCCTTACGGGTCAAAGTCTCCTGATTCAATACCTGTATTGCCTAATGCCTCAGAAAGCAGAATCCAAGCTTTGTTTTGGCGTACATAATAATTACCGTCATTAGGTGCTTCCTCTATACCGCTTCCAGCATATCTGTACGTTTGTGGCACAAACAATGAAACCCAACTGGCTCCATCCCATGTTAATACCTGGCCAACTCTTGGATCAGGAATAAAAACATCCTTTAAGTCATGAAGCTCAGCTTCAGTAGCAACAAGATCTTGTCCATCTCTTCCCGGTGGCCCTTGTAGTCCAGGTTCGCCTTTTGCTCCTGCAATACCCTGAATACCTCTTTGGCCATCGATGCCGCTTTTTAAATTCTCAGCATATTCAATCGCCTTCTCAAGATTCTTTGACCGTTGAGCATCTTTTTTTAATTTTTCCTGCTCTTCTGCAGATTCTAAGACTTCTCGTGTTGCCAGCGAAAAGATACTAACCTGGATGTCGTTATTAGAAAATTTAAACGACGCCCCAATAAATATTCTCTCAAGCGAATCTGCTACTTGCTTAGATTCTAAATTAGTTAAACCAATGATTGAAAGCTTCCAAGTAGCTTCAAAATCACTAATTAAAGGAATTCCAAGAATACCAATACTTGGTCCTAAAGCAATAGGTGCTAAACCAGTCTGATTAACTTCTACTTTGACAAATATTTCACGCAGTAAAACATCAGCAAGAATAGCCTGCTTGATTGATTCTGCAGAGGTTATCCTTACCGCCATTGCACTAAATGACTAGGCTAGTCTGCCTACCGCTTAGATTTCTTAGTGCCTTTACCTGAAGCAACCTTGCTATTCTTCCCGTGGCCATTTCTTGCTCGGTTGGTTTTAGGGCTTTCCAATTTGAACTTGCCGTCAGCAGTATGACTTACGTCTTTACCACCTTTCCCCATGATGCCTCTAGCTCTGCGTTCTCTAGCTAGTTCCGCCCGATATTTCTTTTGTTCTGGTCTCTCGTTCCGTTTTTTATCATAAGCAAGTTTCTTCTTATACGCTTCAGGATTACTAGCGTAAAATTTAGCGGTGCGTCCTTTAGCGGCCACTCTTTTTCCTCCTTAAGCGATTGGTTGCACCATTAAAAGGCTTTTTCTTGATAGGCGATGCCTTGCCGCCATATTCACTAATTACTTTGCTCTTCTTAGCTTTAGACTTGCCAAGACTTTTGGCAATAGAAAGAGGCATTGCCATTACTTGCCCACGCAGTTCTTTGTAGTCTTCCGCTTTTATTAAAGAGGTGTGCCGTCTAGGTTCTTTGAACCTGGAACATATGTAGGTTTACCAAGACTTCCGTCATTTACAGGATCACTTACCTGCCGGCGAATGATCTTTGGTTCAGCTGAAATAATGTCGGCGTCAAGATTAACACCGTCAAGATATCTTGGGCCTTTCACATAAAGAACTTCATCGTTCATGATTCTTCAACTTTCTTTTTTGTAACGCGACGTGCTTTAGGCTTCTCTTCAGCTTTAGGCTTTTCAACAACAACTTTTGGTTCTTCTTTTACTTCAGCAACAGGCTCAGCAACTTTTTCTTCAGTTCCTTTCTCTACCCATCCGGCAGCAATAAGCTCTTTTGCTTGGATAGTAAAAAACGCTTTGCGCTCTTCGCCACCCTTAACGAAGATTGTGGGAAGCTTTGATAAATGCATAACAAAAAAAGGGTGACCTTAGCCACCCTTATTATTCCGTATGTTGTTAAATCAACCGACGTTATCGACTGTATCGAGGAAAGCAGTGCCTACCGAAACCGTACCGGAACCAGCAGTGGCTGTGTACTTGACGAGGTTGTCTGCATCACACAAAGCACCACGGAGGTGAGCAATAGCAGTGCCATTTTTGTCGAAATCGTTAGCAGTGAAAGTAACGTCTTGGCCGCCAATGTTGAAAACAACAGTAGCGTCACCAGTGATCGTCGTGTTAACAAGACCAACGCGGATGGTCTTGATGTTAGCAAGAGTTACGCCAGGGGTCGTGTCACTTGCAGTGACAAGAAAGTTAGCGTCAATGTCAAACTTTTCGCGGGGGAACATTCCCGTAGAACGTGCAGCCATAATAATTACCTAAAAATTTTAAAAACCTAGTGCTCAACTGTTAGCAACTTGGTCTGTAATAGGTTCCCAATTACATAAAAAAAAGGGGCCGAAGCCCCTCAGTTTCGCTGATTATAAGAAGGAAGAATCAGACAGTTGCGTTAACGTTGGTCAGGCGAGCTGCAGCACGGCCATTAACCATAGCCAGTCCGCAATACCACTCAACACGAACGATGATTTGAGGAGAAGCAGTGCTTTCGCCCAAGTCACGAACCTGGATGCCACCGTTCTGGATACCAGTCAGCAAGTCATTGCCGAAGGTCACCACATAGATCGATTGATCAGCAGGGGTGGAATCAAGGATTGCAGCGTTCTGGTGGTCACGATCAAGCTCGATGACAGGCAGACCGGCATAAACCATCTGCTGATAGCCAAACTCGTTACGAGCAATGTCGATCTGAGCAGAGGCACGGGCCTTAGTTGTCAAAGCACGACGTGCAGACTTGGACATAACCAAGTACTTAGTACCGCCTTGTGCATCAACAGAGTCGATTGCTTCATCAAGAGCACCTAAGTCAAGAGTCGCGGCGCTAGAAGCGTTACGAATAACTTGGGAATTAGTTGCGTGATCAGCCGCCGGCATACGAGCAGCCAAGCCATCAAACTCAGAAGGGGACTGGTTAGAGTCACCATTGATGAACAGGGATTCCCAAGAAAGACGCATTGCGCGGGTCTTGGATTGAACCTGATAAGCGCGTGACTCGCCACCTTCTAGATCAAGGATTGCGCGGTCAATTTTGATGTCTCCGCCGAACAGACGAAGGCTTTCAGACTGCTGACTTACCTCAGCGTAGCTTTCGGTGTAGTTAGCGTTGTAGTTACGGAAACCCACGTCTCCGAGGCTCTCTTCACGCTTCCAGAAAAGGCCGTTGCCTTGAATGTCGCGGAAAGGGAGAACAGATAGCAGAGGACCAGCAGCCAGTTCTGTGACAACTGCCAGTTCTTGTGGATTCCGAGAGTGCTTTTTAGCCTCGGATAGATTTAAAGCCATTAGAATTAAACTCCTGTGGTTAATGGAGGAAAGGTGAAACGTGTCCAGAGCATCACGCCCTAACTCGAACACCCTGCCTGCTAACCATCACGGCCAGTCAAAACCGGGTGCTTTCTAACATATAATTCCGAAACTTCTATTCTTCCCAATAAAAAAGCCCCTTTCGGGGCAAAACATTTATCCGAATGCCTTAAGGAATAATTCTTCCCTAGACAATGACGATAAATCTTCTACTGGCATTCCGTTTGCATCTGTCCCGGCATAGTTCAATCCAGCACCTGAACCCTTGACTCCTTTGAAGAAAGTGCCGTAGACAGGATGTGTTTTGTAGCTGCTGACAAAGTCTTCAGGTGAGATTCGCTTGCCAGATTCGCTATCAAGAATAGGATCGCCTTGCTCATCGACAACAGTAATACTGCCGTTAGGCTCTTGCCTGAACCGCTTACTCATCTGTTCTGCGAACATGTCGAAAAAAGATACGCCGTCGGCAGAATCAGTTCGTCCACCAGCTGAAGTAAATACCTTTTCAAGAGCATAACGCTTCTTAAATTCATTAATCTGCGTTTCAGCTTGCTTGGCCTTGCCTTCAGCCTCTGCTGTTTGCCGTCCATACTTCTCTTCAATGGCTTGAATTGTTTCACCATAACGTGATTCAATCTCAGCCGCGCGGGCTGCATCAGCCTCAAGTTGTTGGTAACGATCTAAATCAACATCTTTTAGTTTTAAAAGTTGCTGTTCTTTATCTTTGTATTGACGCTCATAAGTTTTACGAGCTTCACGTTCAGAACGTAGTGCTTTAACGAGATTGGCGACCTCATCTGGACTGTACTGAGATTTATCCTCAGCACTGACCTGTGGTGTAAGTTCTTGGCCGCCAGTCTCCATCTCGGAGGCTTTGGTGTTTTCTTCAGACATGATAAAAGGGAATCACTCCCTAAATAGACGGGCTAGTGTTCCTATCAACTAATTTTTGTTATAGTTAAAAGTGCGTCACTGACATAAAATTGATCACTTTGGTCGCCATCTAATAAAATTTGCAGCGTATTACCTACACTAGACCCATCCCTAAAATTAACTACATTTGACATCTCAACAGTTTGCACGACTGGCGCAGGTGGGACATTTGTACTATTGGTAGAGAATAAAGTTTTAGAGGTTGATGATCCAAGATCTCGCGAGAAGTAACTGCAATTAATTTCTACAGAATGAGAGTAGTAAGAATTTACAGCCAAGTTGTTAAGTGTAATTTCTGCAATTAAATCAATTCTATAAGTTCCTTTTGGAAAAGCACTAAAGATCGCAGAACCGCCTTTTGTTATAGTCAAATTTGGATCTTCATTTACACTAGCAGGCCCAACATTGCCATTTGTAGCATAATTTGCAAACGTAACTTCTGACCAGCTGCCAAGGCTTGAAGGTGATCCAACTGTGTCAGAGTTTGAAACAGTAGCTGTAGGCGCGGCTGCCAAATTAAATTTATACTTAGTATATACTGGACGCCCAGGCATCCATTTGTTTTGATGCCACGTCAATCCGTCTCCATCTGTAAGTTCATACGCACATACGTCTAAGCATTCCTCTAGTTTTACTCCTGACTTTAAATTATAAAAATCTACACGTTCTTTTGGTACAAAAATATCTCCTCCAGCTGGATCGTAGTGAGCTTTTTGAAGGTCAACAAATAAAGGGCCTACCGGAATGTTTTCAACAGGGAAATTAGACCCGATCGCCATGAACTCAGCAAAATTGCTAAACTTAAAATCATGGGCGGTTGTGTAACTTCCTTGAAGTGTTCCCGTGCCTTTGTCTACTCCATTAATCCAAGCACGAAAGTCAGTGCCTTTTCTTACTACCGCTACATGAATCCATTCGTCATCCAAGCTGCTGCTTAAAGTTGCAGCCTCCCATGAAATTACGTTAGACAAGAAGTTAGTCGCCGTACCATTAGTGAGGACATTCGATTTTAAAATTAAAGCATTCCCTGCAATTAAAGGTTGAAAGGCTGTGTAAGCGCCACTGTTTAAAAACGACATTCCTTCGTCCCAGTTACTTACACCAGTTGGACGGTAAAACCAAAAGTCTAAAGTAAAGTCTTGGGAATCAGTAAATGCATTTGTCGGAGTATACCTCAAACTATTACCATCTACAGCACCATCTCCGTAAGGTAGTGATGGAATTGCGCTAACGCTAGAGGCTAATACACCAGTGCTATTGTTCTCATTCTCTGTCCATAAAGAGCTATTTGCAGTATAAATACTGCCTGTAATACCGTAATCAAAATCAATTCCAATGTAACCTTGATCAGCTGGATTAGTTATTGTTTCTCCTGGTCTCTTAACACTCCAGTTCAAATCGTAATCATATCTTATAATTTTGCCAATATCAGGATTAGCGTATCCAGAAAGAGTTTTATTAAAAGAATCAATATTGTTAATTTTGTCAAGAGTAATGTTTAAGTCAGTAAATTCCTTATCTTCCCACCTGGCGTTAGTGGTATCATAAGCCAATACGCTATTGTTTTTAAGCAAAAGACTTACAGAACCCGTACTGACAGTGCTCGCTACGTCGGCATTGGTCAGAATAAATGTAAATTGTGATCCCGTCGGGATAGTAGTTACTGTATGGGAACCATTTAAAAGAGTACTGCTAGCACCAGAAATTATAACCTCATCGTTTACACCAAAATTATGATTTATAGTTGTAGTGACCTCTACAACATTGGTTGTAATCGAAAAACTTTGAATTGTGCTGAAGTCTTCTGAGCTAAGATGTACAGAATTTAATCCACTAAGTTCATTTGATCCACCAACAACATTACCGCCTAGGGTTGATCCGTCACCTATATATAGTGAATTTGTATCAGTCAAATAGATCGGTTCACCTGCCAACGGGATCAGACTTTCTGACTGGACATCTGCAGAAGTACCTCGTCTGATTTGCAGTGACACTTCAATTGCGTTTAGACTGCACTAGTATTCCTGGCTCAATACTTACAGACTTGTCAAGGATAGGTGCGAATAATCTCTCCGCTCCCAAGGTCAATCGTGAATTTTCCTATCATTGTGCCTGTGCCACCTCTTTCGAAAAGTGTTAATGGTGCCGTCCAAGACTGTGATTGAATCGTTGATCCATCTATACGCTTAGTGATTACTTCGACTTCAGCTGATGTGCCTGCTGTGTTATACCAATTTCCATTTCCTTGCATTGTAATTATTTTAGAGAATTCACCAAGGTCTTCATACAATTTGGCACCATCTACAGTCACTACTTCCAATCCGTTTGATGATGTGTCATCTCCTGACCAAACCATATAAGTGCTTGAACTGCCATGAGCCCATCCAACTGGACCATCGTTAGCCGGACTGCTATTTACGGTGCCTATCCAAGTTGTTGTGTCTAAATCTGTACCATTATTCCATGAATATCTTACTTCAGCAGTATGAACAAGCCCGATTTCAAGAAGTCTTAGCTCAAACTCAGCTACTTCTGCGTCTTCAATCGATGATCTGCTGAGTATTTTTTTACGGGCTGGTTTTGGTTTTATAGGAGATAAAGATATAATTTGTTGTTCTTCGGGTTTTTTTCTTCTTTTATACTCAACTGTCGCTGCCTCGTCATATATAAATATTTCTCCTTTAGTTCTAGAGGTATTGCCATGATCTACAACTGTTTTAATCTCTCCTCTGTCTTTTACGATTGCGTTGCCGTCGGCGTCATATCCTATGAATGTAACGGGTCTTGTCAACTCATTTTGCTGATTTTTTGCCTGCTCAAGCAACTGTTGTCTTGATTGCTCAGCAAATGCCTTTACTAATTCAAAAAGTGTAGGCATTTTAAAAGTTTACAAATCTTACGCCTCTCGCAACACGCAATACAACCGGAGTGTTTCCTACAATAGAATGCATTGACAATTGTTTTGCGGTATAAGTGTCTCCTTGATATTTTACAAGTGGGTTTCCATCTGTATCATAGCCCTGCCATTTTGCATTAAAGTTTGTACCAGCATATGGACTTCCTTTGTAAGCTGCATCAACAGCATTTAAACGGCTTAAGTTTGAAGTTTCATTTAACTTGCTAGGGAGATCCATTATGCTACTCCATGTAAAACACCAACATTAATTTGAGCAGAATTACCGTTTGTCAGTGTGATTACTTCAGACAATTTTTGAAAGCCAACAACTGAAACAGTTCCGCTTACATCACGCAAAAGGACTACATGGTTAAACGTTATATCAGTTGAAGATCCATCATGAACAAACGTAGCCACTTTGTCCGCTAATGGTTGTCCATTTGCATAACTTAATAGATCCGCAGCAGTATATGTATAAGTCAATCTTGCATATCCTCCGTTTCCGACGGTTACCTCATCAGTCTCAATAGTTGATAGAGTGACTCCCGCATTGTAGTCGGTCAATGTCTGCAAAGTCAATGCAACAGAATAAGTACCTCGAATATATACTAAATCGGCTTGCTCATTAACTTCAGCAGAGGTTAAGACAGCCATTACTTCACCAATTCAAGGTAGTATTCCACTAAACAACTGAAGAAGCTAGTACTGGCTCAGTTGGTGATATAATAGTGCCAAAATTTAGATCATAAACATTGGGATCAACCACACTTCCTGCGTCGATATCAGTACCTGCTTGATTCTTAATGCGTCCATAATCCCATCCCAGCAAAGCAACTTTCTTAGCCTCAAGAGTAAGATAAGAGACAGGATGAAGATTAAAGTTAATTACAACTTCAAAGTTTGG
>Ga0181399_1001002_pt1 | contig 10175 bp, 10 predicted proteins | sample 22SPOviralmetaG_FD_130128 | JGI IMG/M metagenome (GOLD analysis project Ga0181399, IMG submission 130128) | Marine viral communities from the oligotrophic San Pedro Time Series (SPOT) site, San Pedro Channel, CA, USA - 22 SPOT_SRF_2011-05-21 | ecosystem: Environmental > Aquatic > Marine > Strait...
AAACTACGAGATCCAAGATGTAGAGCAGATGGAAAAAGTTATGAAATAAATAAAAGGCCACAGCCAGGACCAACACCAACACCAGGACCTGGACCAGGACCAGGTGGATTAACACCAACTATATTTACAGGAGGTGGTGGTGGTAGTGGTGGTTTAACACCAGCAGAGATTGCCGCTATAACAGGTGGGTCTCTTTTAGGAGCTGCAGCAATAGGATATGGTGCTTATAGTGCAATAAATTCTATGAAATCATATGAGCCAGTAAGTCAAGATGATGCAGGTGATTTTGAGATGACCCAAGCAGAGATGGTGCCACCCGATGACGAGGACTTACAAAGAAATACATACGAATTTCCAAGAGAAGATGTGCCAGAAGAAGAAGAACCAGTATCGGCAGCACCAAAACCAGTAGATGCTACAGCAGGTGAACCAGTAGAAGGTGGGGTTGAAATGAGACCAATAACTTATGGTAATCCTGAAGCCGACCCAGCCGTGACAGGAGAGGCAGATACAGCAGAAGAGGCATTAGTTCCCAAAGGAAGCGGAGCAACTTTTACAACTGCTCCAGCAGAAGCATCTGCAACACCAGCGGCACAAACAGCAACATTATCAACTGATGCAGAAGCAAGTGTAGCCGAGACAACTACAACCACAAGTTCATCATTATCAACTTCATTAGCGGAAGGAGCATTAGATACAGAAATGATAGGTGGAGGTCCAGAAGACATACCAGCAGATGTAATAGCAGGAGGTCTTTTAGTTGCGGCAGCAGGTGCAGCAATTGCTAGTAATTGGGATAGTATTGCAGATACATTTTTTGGTGGTGAAACTTATGAGCCTTACGCTGAAAATAGCAGTTATCTTGGGGCATCAAGTGGTGGTAGTGGGGCTATTAATTTAAGTATTGCTCCTAATAGTTCGTGGCAACAAGCATCTCTTGCATCATTACAAAAACAATTATCAACTGCTACTGGTTCAACTGCTACTTCTATTCAAAATACAATTAATGCTATTAATAATCAAACAACAGAAACACCAGTTTATCAATATACTGACACAAATGGTGCAACACAATATGTGCAGAAACTTTCAACAACCCAATTAGCCCAAGCAATTATAAATTATAGAAATAATCCTAATTATTATAAAGGTGCAGACCCAGATGTATTAGCATTACAAGGATTAAATCCAAATATGGCTCTTGGAGAAGCAGGTGGTAAAGATATTGGATTGTCAGGTAATAAAATGTGGATTCCTAATGTGTCAAGTGATGCTGATACAGAGGCAACAGGTGTTCCTGCCCCTGGTGGTAATTCGTATTTAAGTAGTGTTGATTTATTATCAACTAGTGATACAGCACAAAGTTTATACACCACAAATTCATCATTACAGAAAATAATTGATAGTTCAACCACAACAGCGTCAACAACAACAACGGCGGCACCAACAACAGGTGGCACAACAACACAAAAGCCAAGCACAACCAAATCGTCAACAACATCTACAACATCTACAACATCTGCAACATCTTCTTCAAATGCAACCCAAAAACCAGCAACATCTACAACATCAAGTAGTTAAATATTAAATTATATAATTAAAATATTTATTAAATTATATAATGAATAGGCCAAAAACTACTTTTGAGAGAGAACAACATTTTAGTAAATGTCCAAAAGATTATAGTGCCAAACTTCGTAATCCTATGTGTTTAAAAGTAGGAAATGCACCTGATACAATACATAGTCGTTCTTTTAAACCAAAACCAGAGCCTCCAAAACCAAGACCACCAATGCCTCCTCCAAGACCAAGACCAAAACCAGGCGACAGAGGAGATGATGGTAATTTAGTAGAAGGAGTTTTAGGAACATTAGGAGGTGCCGCAACTGCTGGGGCGGGTGTTGCAGCCAGAGGTCTTTTAAAAGAGGCAGCCAAAAGAGCCGGGTATCAGGCATTAAGAGGAACAGCGGCAGCAGAAATAGAAGGTGCTTTGGGTAGTTTAGGTGGAGAAACAGCATATGCTGCCTTAGCAACAAGTGCAGCAGAAGCAACGGCGGCCGAAGTTGGCACAGCGGCAGCAGGATATGCGGCAGGAGGAGCATTAGCAACAAGTGCAGCAGAAGCAACAGCGGCAGAAATAGGATTAGAAGCGGCAGGTGCAACATTAGTAGAATCAGGATTACTTGCTGCAGGAACAGAGGGCTTTTTAAATCCAGTAGCAGACGCAGTAGGAATAGGTCTTATGGCCGCAGGTGCAGGTGTAATGGCTTATGAGGCAATTAGTAATATTTTTGGTTAAACAACTCTAACATCATTTAGTTCTGTGCCAGTTAAAACTTGTCTTTTACAAGTAATACAACAACAACTGACCTCGTGGCATCTACTTTTTAAACAGAACATCAACAAATAACCACCGCCACCTCCAAGTATACCTAAACAAGCCAGTATAAATGTATCGTCCAGCCACTCAGGCATTATAATAATATAACATAAAAAATATTATATTATATTATAAAATGAATCCTCCAATACCACAAAATCCTGAACCTTCTGCACCACCCTTAGGAGAGATAGATAGGAGAACCTTGCAAAATCTACCTGAAGAGATAAATGAAAAAATATTATCAAGATTATTAGAAGATTTAGAGCAAAGAAGAGGCTTTTATAATTCATTAAATGAAAAAATAAGATTAAAAAGAATAGACATATCATCACATCAAGAGTATTTAGATAATCCTTTTATGAATTTTCGTGCACAAGAGTCAGCAAGACAGCAGAAAGAAAAAGATACAAGAGTGCTGAATGATTATCAAAAAGAACAAAGAAATATACAAGATGAAATAGTAAAAAAATCTATGACCTTAAAGTTTATGAGAAGATATTTTTATTAAATAATATATTATTATAATAATATGAAGATCAAGCCAATAAATAAATACAAAACTCATTTACCAAAGAAAGGGGCGTTCACTATTGACACGGAAGAAGATTTTATGAAATTACATACTCTTTGTATTGCATCAGGTAAGCGTGGCGGAGGCAAGTCCGTAGCAATTGCAAATTTAGTAAAAACAGCAAAAGATAAAGGATATTTTGACCGGGTATATTTAATTACGCCCACCTATGCTTCTAATAAATCAATTTGGGACATATGTGATATTGAAGAGGAAGATGTATATGAGCCAACAATAAATGTTTTAAAAACAATTCAAAAAAATGTAGAAGCAGAGAAAGAAGAATGGGAAACCTTTTTAAAAAGGAAAGAATTATATAAAAAATACAAAAAGGATATTGCAAATAAACCAATTGAGAGAATAAAGGGAGAAGAGTTGATAGAGTATATGGACCACGGTTTTTTAGATTTTAATTTTAATGATAAATGGAAGTATGGTAAGGAACGCCCACCTAGATTGGCAGTTATATTGGACGATTCAATGGGCACAGATGTAATGACAAGAAGAACAGCAGGACTTACAAATTTATGTATTCGTCATAGGCATATAGGAGATGGTTTAGGAATATCTATTTTTATGTTGGTGCAATCATATTGTAGTAGGGACGGCATTGCAAGGCCGATAAGAGAGAATACTACTCATCTTCTTCTCTTTAAAATAAATGATGAGAACCAAATAAAAAAAGTAAAACAGGAATGTGATTTACCAATAACAGATGAAGAATGGGAGCAAATGACCGCCTACGCTCACGCAATACCATATAACTATCTTTTTATAGATTTCTCACCAAAATGTAAAACTAAACAATTTAGGAATGGAATGAATGAATACTTAATTCCAGATTCTTTAAAAGACAAATGTGAATGTAATAAAAAATAATATTTATATAAAATATAAAATGCCTTACTCATATAATACAAAAAGCGGTATACTAGGAGATAAAAATTGGCACAAGAACTGCCACGAATACCACGCATTCTCTACAGGATTTGCTAATGCTACTTTTAATGGACAATTAGCCAATCCATATTTAAACGGAGTAAAAACACCAAAATATCAAAGATCAGCACCAAGAGGTCAGGCAGATGTAGAAGCCGTAAATAATAGTCGTTTTATGAAAGGTGCAGCATCAGTAAATGCAGGTGTTCTTTTAAAGGGTTATATAGACGAAGCCAAAGCATTTAGTCCACCACCAGTAAATATACCTAATGCATTAGGCAATTCAAGAGCATTAGCAGAGAGATTAGTAGCAAGAGGTGATTTATCACCTGAAACAGCAGATGATGCATATGGTAGATTAGTAGCATCAGTTTCAGGACCTATTGTTAGATCTCAAATAGTAGAGAATAGAGGAGATGCTATAACAAAACAAACAGTATCAGATGAAGCCCGTAATCCAGCGTGGAATATGTATTTATCTCGTTTTATAGGTATGGGTTTAGAAGACAAAAAACAGACAATGACTAATATGAGGGGTGCTATGAGACTTGCTGGAATAAATCCTGAGAAATATGAACCACAAGGAGGAGGTCGTCTTTTAAAAATTGTTAAAAAATTAAAACCTGAAACAGGTATGTTGTCTAGAATGGTTGCATTACTTCAAACAGCAAGTGCAAGAGGTGCAAGAGTAGATCTAGATGATATATTTATGGTGCCGACCGAAGATACGATAGATTTTTCAGTAGAGGCAGGTATAACAGCATTAGCAGAGATAGATTATGCATTAGCAGAAGAGCAGGCCGCGCAGTCAAATATAACTATGCAAGAAGCATTAGGACCACATACTCGTGGTAAAGCACCTCCATCAGTAAAAAGGACACCATCTATGCAAACTAAAACAGGAACAAGTGAAACATCAGCGTCAACATCAGCGGCGCCTCAACAAGGTGGAACATCATATGCCCAAGCAGGTGCAGGTGTAGGTAGACCAAAACAAGGAATTGCTTTAGGCAGAGAATCAAGTTTAGCAACAAAAGGGCAACAAAAATAAGATAAAGATTATATAATATTTTATTAATATATTATATATGACTGATTTAGAAGAAAAAAGTAATGAGTTGATTACAACCCAAACATTAGATGATGAATTTGATAGAAAAAAGAGATGGACTAATAGATGTAATTTTACAGACGAACAATTACGCCGAAGAGATATTGATGTTAAAGAATTAGCAAGATTTTATCCTGATGTGTGTCCGTCTTGGTTAGAGATGGCTTGGAATTTTACAGAATTTACACCCGTAGAAGAACAAGAGCGTATCATTAGAGAGAAAGAATTTGAGAAACCATTAGAAAAGAAAAGAAATATAGGAGGAGTAATAAAAAATGCAATTAAAATAGAAGATCCACCGATGGAAGATAATTTAATAACAAATAAAGAAGATCAAGAATAAAATAAATTATATATAATATATAATAAATGGCAACTGAAGTAGTTAATAGTTATAATTGGTTTTTAGATACAGAGAGATGTATACCGTCATCAACAACAGGAGATGATACATCATTTCCTCTATCATCTACACCGATTACTTGCAGTGATAATCAACATATAAGAATGACTCTCCAATCATTCTCTTGTTATAAAAATTTTCATAATGTAAATCCTAATAATAATAAGTTTAGGGTAATTTTACCAACAGGAACACCAGGCAATCAAATACCAGCAGTAGCGTATCAGGGTGTTAATTATTTAACCATACCTTGTGGTAATTATGATAGTTTAAATAGTATAGCATTAGTATTTGCTCGGACAGTAGCATATTTTTTGCAATTAGTATATACACCAAGACCATTTGATGGAACAGTAGCAAATGCTATAGATCAATATACATTTCCTATTGATAATCCCCCAGCAGGGACAGAACAAACTAATATATTTTCTACCGAAATACACTTTTCAGGCACATTCCCTCCAAGTAGTGCAGCCTGGCTTCCTGAATATATTATTATTCAGGCAAATGTAGTAGATGGTGATTTTTTTGAACTTTTAGGGTGTAATAGGGTCACTGACCCAAATGATATAACAACTCCGTCTTTTGCTGTAGATAGAGGAAATAATGGAGTGGTAAATATAGGAACTGATAATATTATTAAAATTTTTGGACTATATCCTATGCAATTAACTACACAACAAAATATCTATCTAAGAACCAATTTAACAAATACAAATATAGAAACAGAAAGTTATAATGCAGGAAGCACAGATGTATTAAATGCACAGATGCAAAGTTCTCCTATTTTAGGAAAAATTATTATTGATAATGAATTCTGTGTATTTACAGCACAGACACAATTAGAATATTTTGTAAATGTAGCAGGAAAACAATTGTCCTTTTGTAGATTATATTTAACAGATTCACACGGTAGAGTAATACCATCAGCAGTCCCTAGAATAGAATGTCCGCCAACTGATACTAATACTGGTTGGGATACTCTTGTAGCACCAAACGATTATCTTACATTAGCACCAAATCTTAATAACCCTAGAGATGTAGGATATTCACCTTCTCCACTACAACAAAATAAACAAAAAACATTAGGCAACTTTTCATATGAAGCAGTAATTAAAGTAGATATAATCCAGTATATGGGAGGACAGAATAATGTTTTACAATCCAAACTTCCAGTGCCAACAATACCAGCAAGATTTGGGACAGAACCATTAAATAAATTTGATTATGGACAATCGGGATATCCCGATCAAACATATAATATAAGGCAAGGACTGCAGCGGCTGAAGTAATTTAGAAGAAATTAATTAATAAGTATTTTAAAAAATAAAATATTTATTAATTGTATAAAATGAGTTTTAATCCGAACTTGACATATTTTGTAGAACGCCTGCAAGGGGTCAGCACCAATACTTTTAAACTTGAGACACAGAATCAGACATCGGCCAAGGCAGGTCAAATCGTGACCTTTGATTTACCAAGTAATGCCATCATTAATCTCCGCTCACTTAAAATATGGTGTAATGCCAGTGCTAATGCAGGTTCTGCCACAGCAGGTGGACGCCTTCCTCCAATTAATGAACTTTTAGAAAGAATTGAGGTAAGTGTAGGCGGTGTTGTCCTCTCGCAGGGCACAAACTTTGTAAATGTGCTTAATGCCGTATGTAAAGCATTAGACGATAATGAATATGATGATGCCGTGACTGGACACCCAGAGGTTGTCCGCACCAAGTCGTATGTAAATGGTGCACCGGCTCTCGCTGCACTAGAAAATGAGGATTATAGTGGTGCTGATTCTAGTCTTTTCTGTATTGATAAATTTAAAGGTTTTATCGGTTCTGCTGACCCTAAATTATTGGACACATCACTAATGCCCGATGTCCGGGTCAGATTATATCTTGCTAGTGATGCGATCCTTATGTCCACAGACGCTGTTGGTATTGGTGATGGTGTGGCCGCCGCTGCACCTACTGCTGGAGCAGGTATTAAAGGCTTTTGCAACGACAACGGAAATGGTCTTGCTAAATTTGAATTATCTGACCTTCACGCTACTATAGAGGCCATTGGTCTTGCTTCAACTGCATATGATGCGATGCTCTCGGCCCAAATGAGCCAGGCCGGGTTCTTAGAAATTCCCTATAAAGATTACACTTCTTTCCAAAATGTCCACGATAATAATGGCAGCACCCGCTTCACGGTCAGCACCCAGTCGCTTGACCGGGTATGGGTGGCATGGCGGGCCAATGATTTAATCCAGAAACGCCCAGTAATTGTTAATGGCTATAAGAAACAGGGTGGTTTTATGGTTGGTGCTTTCCAACCCGCACCTGCAGCGGGTGTGACCACCGCTTTAGATGTTGGTATTCCCCAGTATGATGTTGGTGGTGTTTTAGGAACAAATGAAGAGAAATACTTATCTCGCTATTTCTCCTTCTATCAAGGTGATAATGGAGGTATGAAAATGCAACTCCAGTTAAACGGCGCCTATATGCCTCAGTTCCCTGCCAATTTAGGAGAACTTTATGGTATGACCAAGAATTCTTTACCCGGTTCTCGTAAATGCAAACAGATTACCTATGACCAGTATGTCCACAATTATTGTGTCCAGTGCTTCAGGCTTAACCTCCCAGATAGTGAATATTCACGCACCATTAGTGGGCTGGACACCCGGGCGGTCAATTTACAGGGCATAGTCAAGACCTCGGACACTAATATTGGTAATCCAAAAGTTTGCAATATCTTCACAGAGGCGACCTCGTGCCTCAGGGTTGGTCCAGGCAGAAGTATTGAAGTAATTGCCTAAGAATTTTTATAAAATAAAATATATTGTATTAATATATAAAATGGCTGTAGTTCCTCAAGTATTTGATGGTTTAAAAGGCAACAGAGATGCAAATACTATTGGCAGTATGCCTTATTTTGGATTTACGAATAATGGTTTACACGAACCCGTATTAAAATTAAATTGGACAAGAACAACCAAATTAGAAAGTCCAGGACCAATGCAACAATCTGTTCTTCTCACTAATTTAGGAGGAGCAAGAGGTGTAATGCCTTGTAAAGGTATTGCAGGAAGTAATTTAGTAGGAGGAGGACCAGTGCATATCCTCCGTCGTCCAGCAATCCCCTACCAAGGAGGATTATACCCGCACCAGGGCTTTGCAAGAGGACAACGCAAAGGTCTCGCCTACGATCCCCAAAAACCAATCTCTCAACCTCTTATGCCTCTTGCTGATTCTTTTAATGCGGGTCTCAATACTAAATTACCTCAACCAAATTATAAAGTTTATTAAATAATAATAAATTTATTATATATTATTATATATAATAAATGACAGTCCCTTATTCAAGTCCACAATTACCTTTTTTAGGACAAATAAAAGATGTAGCATTAGATAATGTCCAAAATGCAGATATTTTACAATATGATGATACAACAAGAAATTGGAAGAATGTTGTAGGTGGTGGTGGTGGTGGTGCTACAATAACAGGAATAGATGATGCCGCAGTATTTAAATCAGGAACAAATCAAGGAGAGGGTGATAATGCAGGAATTACAAGAATACCAGCAAGTTTAGGTTATACTATGAATTTAGATACTGCTAATAAATTTGTAGGTATAAATCAAATAAATCCATCGGTGCAATTAGATATTGCAGGTGGAATGCATATAACAGATGGTTCAAATAAAATAGAAATAGATGGAGAGAATATAGGTATAATATCAGGAACAGATGTTTTAACACTTTTCTCTCATAACACCAATCTCTCAGGGTCAAATTTAAGGGTAAATTCATTAGAAAAGAAAGCAGAATGTAGTGCTTGGAGAAGTAATGACCCTAGAAGTTTTGATACACCTAATACAACTGATACAGATAGTATATATAAAATAAAATTACAGCGTGGTATGGATAAAGAGGCAGGAGGTGGACTGTTTGATGCACAAGAGAATTATAACCCTACATTAGGTTTTCCATCAGGACAAATAACAGAATATCAAAATCAAATGAATATAAATAAACCAGTAGCATTAGCAAGAGTTGCTACAGGTATAGCAGTTGCACCAGCATCAGTTTATGTAATATCATCTATGGGAACACAGACAGCATTTCAAGATCAGATGTTATATGATCCAATGCAGATGAGAAGTAGATTAACATTTACAGCGTGGGTATTTTGCGGTGCACCTACTATTTATCGTGTAGCAGATTTAAAAGTAGGTTGGACAATAAAATGGTATTTTAATGGAAGATGGTTGGCACCATCAGCAAATAATCGTATGCATATGTATGTAAATCAATTTAGGAATGGAATATTATTAAGAACATATTTAGTTCAAGTAAGTAATAACGATCAAACTTGTATGATGTCTGGAGAGAGAACCTTTTTAACTTGGTCTAATGGATTTAATGAAGATTTTGATGTATTAACAGATGATTGGCAGGTAGAAATAGCCAATCAAGGAACATCAGATTTAAGAGTAGATTTAGGACAATGTGAATTTTATTGTTGGAAAGCACAGTAGATCATTATTTTCTCTCAATATATAAAATAATGGTTTTAGATAGAACACAATATTATTTAAACTATTATAATAGAAGCAAGTTTTTATATAAAATAAAATATCGTGAGAAGAGAGATAAAGAGAGAAGAAATGTAGAATTATATGATAATTATGGAGGTGAACCTGAATATTATAAAAATGAATTATTAAGATGGGGAATGACGATAAAAAAGATAGATCCATACAAACCTAATGATATTTCTT
>Ga0181399_1001004_pt1 | contig 10161 bp, 7 predicted proteins | sample 22SPOviralmetaG_FD_130128 | JGI IMG/M metagenome (GOLD analysis project Ga0181399, IMG submission 130128) | Marine viral communities from the oligotrophic San Pedro Time Series (SPOT) site, San Pedro Channel, CA, USA - 22 SPOT_SRF_2011-05-21 | ecosystem: Environmental > Aquatic > Marine > Strait...
CTTCTTGATTAACATAAAATAAATCACCAACTCTAAAATCACCTTTGTGGTCAACTGAGTTATATCTAATTTTTGCATTGTTTAATTCAACAACTTCATTGGCTTGTATAACTGATTCGGTTTCGTTAGTAACTTCTTTGCCGTTGCCAATGTATGCTAGGTTTTGTCCTATTGCGTATATAATAATGCCTGGTCCGTCACCGTATAATCCATAGTTACCGTACACACTAGCACTACCAATCATACGCACTTCTGCGCCAAAGTCTCTTAGATCATAATTTAAAATTGTAGTTGCTGTAGCGCCTGCACCGTTTGATATACTTGCAGGTGTTGTATCAAAATCAATTAGACTTGAGTTTTTACCATCTACTATAAGTATATCATTGTCTACACTTTCAACTGTTGCTGTTGCTACTGTACTTGAATCAGTTGATGTAAATGTAACAGTATTGCCAGCTGCAAAAGTTCCTGTTATTCCGCCTAAACGTATTCTAGTTTTTCCGTCGTTGTATTTTCCTGCTGTTCCGTCAACTGCGTTAACACCTTTGTTTGCAAAATATGAAAAAGAGTTTAACCATTCAACTCTTACACCATTTGTAACCGTTAATGCGTCAACACCCGGAGTAATAAATGTAACACTATGGAATAATCCGCTTGCTTCTTTTGAGGCAGCATTTACAACACTACCATCTAAAGTTGCGCCGCCACCAGCGTCACCTTGATTAAATCCTCTAGGATCTTCAGCAGTTGTAACACTACCTTGTGTAATAACTGTTACGTTTCTAATATACGGACTTCTGCTTGACACTGTCATATTATTTGCAAATGCAAAAGCTACACCCGGTTGGAAAAAGCCTGTTATCATTAAATCTTCTACAGTTGATTCACCATTAAGTAAAAATGCATTGTTTGTATTAGTGCCAATAGTAGGACGTATTGTAACTGATCTAAGTCCTTGACCTTTTACTGTAACTCCTACAGGTATTGTCATTGGAAATACTTCAGTGTAATCTCCTGGGTAAATGTGTATAGTATCGCCTGCTGTTGCTGCACTTAATGCTTGTGTTATTGTAGCATACGGATCTTGTGGATGATCACCTGATCCTGCATCACTGCCGTTTTCAGCAACATAAATTATATTTCCTTGTCTTAGGATTAAGTCAATACCGTCAACAGTTAAATCGCCTACACTTAGTGCATCAGTGTTTACTGTAGTTGCCCATATGTTACTCCACTTTTTAGTAGAGCTTCCTAAATCGTATGTAGCATTTTGATCTGGTACTAAATCACTTGCAACTTCTGCGTTGAATACAACGTTATCGGTATCTGCATCACCCAGTGTAATGTTTCCGTCTGCACTAATATTTCCGGTTGCATGAATATTACCGTTTACATCCATGTCAGCAAATACATCAACTTTACCAGTGCCGTTTGGTCTAAATTCTAAATCTGCACTACTATCATTTGTGCTTATAACATTGCCTTCAATATCAATGCCGTCAATTCTTGCTTTGTTCTGGTATATTACGCTATCAAGAGTACCTAAGTTTAGTTGACTTGCTGTTGTACTAATTGTGTTATTTTCAATAGTAACTTGAGCAATATCAGCTCTTGTATCTGTAATTAAGTTTGATGTTTTAGTTGTGCCAACAACTTCTAGCTCGTGTGTCGGAGTTGCGGTTTTAATACCGATTCGCTGGTTGTTTACATCTAAATATAATAAGTCAGTCTCAAAAGCTAAATCTATTCCATTACGAATTAGATTCGACTTTAAGAGCGGACCCGATATGCGACCTACAGCCATATTCTCTCCTATACACGGGGATCCTGTCCCACAAGCCTAATTTTCAGCTATTGCTCTTTGCCGGCTAACCACAGTTTGTAAACGCAATACAATTGGTCGCTGTACTGCATTAATAGTATTTATCGTTTATGTATAAAAGGGCTGTATTAGCCGTATATTAGAGACATCATTAAACTAAGATCATCCATCTCAGCTTCTGATACAGCATCAAACTCACCTGCACTGTTTTGCCACTGTGTTCCAGTCCAAGTTTCTAAAATATTAGTATCAGTATTGTGTCTTGTTTGACCTAGTACAGGACTTGTTGGTCTTTCTGCTGTGTTACCTGCAGGAACTTTAATTGCGCCTGTACCACTAAATTTTGGATAACCTAAGCCAGTTGATGCAATTTTTAATGTATCTCCTGATACTACATTAGTAATGTTATTACCCTTAACTTCAATATTTCCTGTTTTAACAGTACCAGTTCCGTTTGGTTTAAGTTCTAAGTCACTATTTGTAACATTAGTTTTGATAACATTATTATCTATATTAATATCGTCAGCTTGTACACTGTGTACAGATAATGTATCTCCAGCAATTTCAGCAACTAACGTTGTAGAATCTAAAGGTGTTTCTGCTCCTGCAATTATAAATCTTAAATTGTCTGATTTTGGATCAGCTGTTACGCTTGTTTGTCTGTCTGACGAGTATACTCCACCAAATGTTACAATATTAGTTCCAGTTCCTTCAAACACATTATCGTCTGTATTGAATCGAATATCACCTTGTACACCAACTGTAGTTGATAGTGAACCTTCGCCGTCATAAACTGTGTCAGATAGAGTAAACACTGTTGATGCACTTCCGCCATCTAGTAGTGTTCCTGTAACACTTGCTGATCCACCGTCAAGTGTTGACGAAGTTCCTGTAAGTCTTTCAGCTGTAGTTCCTTTTGGTAATACTAAAGCTGTATCAATATTTAAATCTATGTTATCTGTATCAAATGTTATATTGTCTACCGTTGAACCAATAACATTAGTGTTAAAATTAATATTTTCTAAAATAACACTGCCAGTACCTGATGCACGTAACTCTAAATTACTATTAGTATTTGTAGTTGTAATAACATTATCAAATATTTCAATATCAGTTGAACTAACCATATTTTCAAGTTCAAATTCATTGTTGATATTTATTGTGCCTGCGTTTAATGTACCTAAAGATAAATCCTTTATAATGCTTACATTGGCTTGTGGAATAATTATACTACCTGTTCCGCTTGCACGTAGTTCTAAATCTGCATTTGTTGAGGTTGTTGTAATAACATTATCATCAAATAAAACTTCTTCAAACTGTACAGATTGATCTAGTTCTAAATCGCCTGTAACAGTTGTATTTCCGTTTATTGTTTTATTACCAGTTTGATTAGATGCACCTATATGTGTTATTGTTCCAGTTATGCTACTGTTTAAAATATTAGTAGTACCTGTTATCTCAATATCATTTGTTACTTGTACACTGTCATTAAGTTTTACATCTCCGGTTGCACGGAGTTCTAAGTCTGCATGTGATATGTCAGTTGTTATTATATTATTATTAACGTTTATTGTATTGTTATCAAACTGTGTTGCTGTTATTTGTGTACTTGAATTAATATCACTTGCATACCACGTACCTTTAACATCTAAATTATTTGATATTGTTAAATCTTCATTAGGAATTAATATCCTGCCACTACTATTAGCACGTAGCTCTAAGTCAGCATTTGTACTTGTTGTTGTAATAACATTACCATCTATATTAATTTCTTCAAACTGTGCTTGTGACCCAACAGTTAAGTTTTCAGCAGTCAAATTGCTTGTTGCAAAATTTGTAGATATATTAAAATTATTTGCTAATACAAAACTGTTAGTAATTAAATTTTGTAAATTAGTTGTTCCGTTTACAGCTAAATTATTTGTAACTTCAACATTATTGTTAGCAACACTAATTTCGCCTGTACCGCTTGCACGTAGTTCTAAGTCTGCATTTGTGTTAAATGTTGATACAATATTATTTGAAAATAAAACATCACCAAGATACGAAGTACTATCAACTTCAACATTTAACCATTGTTTACTAGGTGATCCTAAACTAAGTACTCCGTCAGTATGTGGATTAATATCTTGGTCAAATTTTACATTTAAATTTAGTATATCTGTAGTTTGATTACCTAGTAAGTTTAAATTACCATCAAATGTAAGGTTACCAACTACACTTAAATCTTTTGCAATATTAGTATTTTTAAGTAAATTTATTGTGTTGTTTGCTGCACTTACTGTTACATTTCCAATAGTTGATAATAGTTGATTATCGTCAATTCTAAGATTACCTGTCTCAACAAAATCACCGTTTACTATAGTTGTGTTGCCGCCTGTTGTAATATTCAATCCAGACAATGAATCAATTTGAGCTTCAGTTAACGTTAGTGTTGTTTCACCTGCTTCTTGGTCAATAAAGAAATTATCTCCAACTCGAAAGTTTCCTAATTGGTCTACTGATTGATAATATATTTTTCCTGAGTTTAATTCATTAACTTCTTGAGTTTGTATAATTCTACTATTATCGTTATCTAAAAATTTACCTAAACCAATGTATGCAAAGTTATGCTGTATTAGATACATTAGTGTATCTGCACCGTCTGCTACTGCGCCAAAGTTACCATATACGTTTGCACTACCAATCGAACGTATTTCTGCACCAAACTGTGTTGTTGATCCGTCTGTACTTAAATGTCCTGTTGTTCCTCTTACAGCATACAATCCTCTATTAGCAAAGTATGTAAAACTATTGAGCCACTCTACACGCACACCGTTGGTCATTGTAATTGCATCAACACCTGGTGTTATAAACGTACAACTATGGAATAACATACTTGCTTCTTGACTTGCACTGTTTACACTTGCTCCGTCAATTAGTGCGCCTTTACCTGCATCACCACTAGCAAATCCTCTAGGGTCGCTTGCACTTGTAGTTGTACCCTTTGTAATAACTGTTACATTTTGAATATAAGGACTTCTAGTACTTACAACAGTATTAGGAGCAAATCTAAATGCATGTCCTGTATTTGTTCCGCTGTCATAATAAAAATCAGTTATTGTTAAATTTTGTACACTTGTCTCACCGTTTAGGTGAAATACATCTTTGTCAAGATCAGCACTTGTTGGACGTATAAAACAGTTACGCATATCTGCGCCTATTATACTTACGTTTGGCGGAACAACTAAAGGAAGTTCTTCCTCATAGCCTCCTGGATAAACATATATTGTTACAGGTCCACCAGTACTTGCATCACTTGCACTTAGTGCATGTTTAATTGTTTTGAAAGGGCCGCTTGGATGATCTCCAACATTTGTGTCACTGCCATTTTCGGCAACATAAAAAATATTACCTGTACGTTTTACAAGAACTGCTCCATTTGCATTAACAGTGTTTGCGTTAAATATTTCATTGTTAATCGATTGTGCTTCCATTAACAACCAACGTTTAGTTGATGAACCTAGTTGTCTAGTATTGTTACCATCTGGAAGTATATCACTATCTATCTCTGCATCAAATGTTATAGTATCTTCGTTAATGTTGTCACCAAAAGTAATGTTACCTTCATATGTAATATTACCTGTTGCATGTAGATTGCCTTGGACGTTTAACGCAAGATCGCCTGCACTATCGTCTGCTCCTACAATTACTCGTCCGGTTCCGTTTGGTACTAAATCAATATTACTATTTGTATTGTAACTACTAATAATATTATCATTAATTTTTAAATTATCAGTAGCTAGTGTACTAATTTTAATAATTTCTGGTGCATTAATGTTAATATCACCGATTAAATTATTGATATTGTTTGTGCTAATTTGTAATAAATCAATATCAGCAGCATTTGATATTATGTTTGTTGTATGTATAGTTGAGTCAACATCAAGTTCGTACATTGGTACACTTTTATTGACACCAATACGCCCTGTTGATACATCTAAGTATAGTAATTGTGTTGCGCCAGAAGTATTTCTAAAAGCAAGGTCGATGCCATTGCGTTCTAAATTTGCTTGTAATAATGGTCCGGAAATTCTACCGACTTGTGACATGTTAACTCCTATACTATGTATTTATAGGTTTACTTGTCGAAGTTATGTAGTACAGTAATAGGTTTTGCTAAGTCTGGGGCTGATGTAAATTGTAAGTAATAACCTGCCGCAAATCTTAATCCAGCAGTACCTGTACCAGATCCGGCACCACTTGCTGTAAAGAAAGTTCCTGGGTTATTGTCTGCTGCTCCGATAGCAGTATAGTCAGTGTCACCACTGGTTACAATTACATAGTCTAAACCAACACTAAACGAACCTGCTGTAATTGTTGTTCCGTCTTGTGGTGTTGTTGGGTTTTGTTCTAAAGTGTAGTTAGTTGACGATATTTGGAATACGTTTTCAACAAATACTAGTACATTCTGTGCTGATGCTGGAACTGGATAATCTGAATCTCCACTTGCTAATGGGCCAAAGATAATTTCGCTTGCATCACCGTTTCCTAAATTTTGTTGTATTATACCTACACTGTTAGGTTCTTTGTATCTTACTTTTCTCCAAGCACTATCTTGATAAAACTCAAATTCATTATCTGTGGTGTTGTATCTTGCATGTCCATTAACTGGAGTAGCTGGTCGTTGTGCTGTAGTTCCTTTAGGAACTAAAACAACATTATCACTTTCAAGTATTACTTGATCGTTGATATCGTATTTTACACCTTTGCCTACTATGTTGCGTAGGTTTGTTGATTGAGCTTTTAATAATCTCATTATACTTCCAAATAACTAACTGTTGCTGCTAAGTCTGTAAGTGCTGATCCTATGTCTGGACTTGCAACAAATACAATCTTGTCTCCCGCTTCTAAAACAATTCTTTCTGAATCAAAAGTAAATGTTTCTTTACCCGGTAATGTTAAATCTCTTACTACTGCTGTTACTTTATTATTTAAAGCATCACCACTAGGTATTAAATGCATGTCAAATGTTGCGTCAGCTGTTCCTGTGTTGCATACTAAAACATTTGTTATAGCATAACTTTTTCCTGCAGGTACACCTAATCCACCAACTTGGTCAATTATGTCTAGCTGTGCTGTTGTTAATTGTGCGTTTACTATAGCCATATTATTTCCTTAAAATAGCATGCTGTAAAGCAATGCTCTATTTTTACTTATTATTTCACCTTTTGTACTATCTTTATTTACAAAATATAAACCAGTTGCGCCTGATCCTTGGTTTGATGAATATAATTTTATTCCACTGTTTGGAGTAGTAATAGCAGGGTCAACTGCGTCATCGTCATATAACGAACTCGTAATAACAAATGCATCTTTAGATGTAACTGCTCCTGTTCCAGGTGCTGATAATAATAAGTCTTCATTTGAATTTAGGGTACTAATTTCATTATTTTGTATTTTTACATCACCAAGATGAACTCTATTACTATAAAAGTTACTTGTAACAACTCCGTCTACTGTAACTACAACTGTGCTTTCGCTTCCTGATACTGAAAAATCTGAAGTTGTAACACTTGTATCATCTTGTGATATTCCTGGTTGAAAGTTTGTTGCTAATGCATAACTTACATAATCAACTACGCCTTTGGCATTTGGAATATAATCGTTATTTAATACTACAATTCCGCCGCCTGGATCAGTAATCAACCCTCCTGAATAATTAAATACATTTTCTTCGTAATCAACTGTTCCTGCAACGTTAATTGCAGCGCCAGGTGTAGTAATATATAACTGACCTTGTGCCGATATACTGTTTACACTTATAGGAACAAAATTTTCATTTACATCTTCAAATATAAATGCACCAGTGCCACTAGAACCACCTGTTACAAACGGAACTTGTTCGTCAAATACAATTCTTGCTGTAGGTAAAGAACCTCTATCAATTTCAATACCTGCTTTGTAATCAAAACTTGCTCTAATGCCGGCTCCGCTTTCGCCTTCATTAAGTGTTAAAATATTGTCAGCAATAGTAGTAACAGTTGATTCAACTGTTGTAGTAGTGCCTTTAACTTCTAAGTCTCCAGTTACAACTACAGTTCCTCTTGGTGTAGCTGATCCACTAGTTGTATCTAAAATAATTTTTCCAGATACACCATTGTCAACTATAACCCTATAGTCACCGTCTGTAATTCTTAAAACCTTTGACATTTGTTATTTCCCTGTTAACATTAATACATTTGTTGTTGAGTCGTGTTCAAGATCCCAACTGTATTGACTGTTATTAAAATCTATCATCAAGTTATTAATAATTGAAGCAATATAAACAAATGTTGAACTATGTAATACAATACCCATTAATGACATTTCATTGTCATCTAATTCGTTTGTATTTTTATTAACTAATTCACACACTCCTTCATTTCCCTCGTTATCAGTAACTTTAAATGTTGTATTGCTAAGTTGCTCTAAAACACTACCATTCGGCACTGCTTTAGAGCTTCCTAGTTTTACAGAAACTACCAAATCTTTTAGAAGATTATAAAAATTCCAAAAAACATTTACTGGTCGTTCCATTATTTTATTCCTTATGCGTCTTCTGTGAAGTCGTCGTCATCAGTTCCAACTAATGTGTTGTCGTCACCAGCTTCTTCAACTTGTGCTGCACCATCTGCAACAGATGCTGTAAAGTTCCATGGAACACTTTTGCCATCATACAAGTTTGTACCTGTAGCAGTCGGTGCTGACAAAGTAACTTTACGTCCAGCAATTTTACTTACTGTGTATGTTTCTGCATCGTCCATTTTGAATGAAATTGCCATTTCACCTGCTGCCAAGTTAGCTGGTAATTTACCAGTTGTTAGCGTACAAGTAAATTCTCCGCCTGTACCGATTTCTTCACATACAAACTTTTTTGATCCTACTTGCTTTACGATATAACCTTCTTTAACGGCTGTGCCATTATGAAAGTCTACTTTTATTTCGTTTCCACCAGCTGTTGGTGTTCCGAAAAATCTTTTATTAATTGGTCTTCCCATTTTTTTCTCCTTGACGTTCTAGGTCTACGCGGTTATGTCCGCATAAGTCCGCCGTATTTTGCGGCTCGCTTTATAGACACAAGTATTTATCAAAGTTTAGGGAATGGGTAAAGGAAAGTATAAGCAAAATAGGTAGGACTTGGTTACACCTACAAGCACGTACCCGAATACCATTCTAATACGCACAACCTAACCCCGAAAGTGACTTCGATGTGACTCCCTCCGTTTTCCGGGTAAAGCCTGGGTACCACCCCTGGTTAGTCAAGTTCGACCCTTCTGGTAAAGGCCTCTTCCTTGCACTATAATTAGTAGTTAATTACTCTACTAATGCTTATGTTACTAATATAGCAAACTTTCCTAAAAAAGTCAATAAGAAAGTTTACCAAAATCTACTTATTATCGTGATTAATCGATATATGCTTTAAAACTTTACCTTTGCTTGGTCCAGTTGTAACAGTATATCCAGATGTACCATTTCCATTCACGTTAACTTCAGTACGAGATTTCATAAGGATCTTCTCCTTGCGTTCTCTCATTTTCTGCTCACGGTATGATTTAAGTAGGTAATCGTATCTGTTCATTACACTCTCCTTTTTACAGTTAAGTGCGTTCCTTCAGCTTAGATGCTTACTTCCGGCCTATATCGGCTGAACGTTGTACAAATATTTAGTCAAAAAGAAAGGCCCCGAAGGGCCTTTCTAATACTTTGTTACATTAAGTAACTAACCCTATGGATTAGCTAAATGTTACGTTCGCAATAGTAACTGTACCTAAGTAGTCTGCCGCATTACCAAGAGATGATGCTGTGTTGTTTAACTCAACATAACCGTATCTTGTCATAAAGCTAACTACTGGTTCAAAAGTTGCAGGATCCAGTACTACACCGCTTGACATTAAAGGAATGTATGGGCAGTAGAACGCTGGAGCGTCTGATTCACTTGAACCTTTGTAACCTACAAGTATGCTTGTACTATCGTTTGCATATGAATCAACATATACTTTCATAGCACTATTCAAAGTACCAACCATTTTAGTATTAGTTGGAGCCTCAAATGCACCTTCAGTTGTTCTTGCGAACGCTGAAGTTGTTGCAGATTGTAGGATAGTTAATGCGTGTGGTGAAACCACAGCATAGTTACCAGCACCACGTCTAGTTCTCTGTGCGATATTGTTAGCAACACGGTTGATCATCACAGCCAAAGCCGCGTGTTCATCACCTACGAATGTTGCAGTACCGCTTACAGCGTTCTGGTCGTATGCTTGTTGGTTTTGCGTACCAGCTAAAGCTCTCAAAGAAGCTAATACTTCTTGATCGATCTC
>Ga0181399_1001009_pt1 | contig 10144 bp, 6 predicted proteins | sample 22SPOviralmetaG_FD_130128 | JGI IMG/M metagenome (GOLD analysis project Ga0181399, IMG submission 130128) | Marine viral communities from the oligotrophic San Pedro Time Series (SPOT) site, San Pedro Channel, CA, USA - 22 SPOT_SRF_2011-05-21 | ecosystem: Environmental > Aquatic > Marine > Strait...
AATATATGATCCATATTTTTATTATAAATTATTTAATGAACGAAAAAATGATAGAGATATCATGATTTTAATTAATAAAATAGTTACTAATTTTAGAGATTATATAAAACATGGTAAATTTAAAGAATTAATTGATAAATATAAAAACGAAGATAACAAAATAATTCTACCATTTACAAGAATTGCAATTTTTATAGCTTTATTTAGTGATGATAATAATAATGATATAGTTGATAAAAATTTACATATCAAAAGAAATATTGATACATATATTACTAATACTTATAAACAACAAAAACAAAGATATTATCCAATAATTGATACAATTAATAATTGGAGAAATGCAGTAAAGCGCATCAAATATATTTTTCAAAAAAATGATGATAGTGAAATTAGTAAATATTTCAAATTAATAAATGAAATTACATCGTATATTTATACTAAAAATGAAAAATTATTTTCAGGATTAAATAAAAAAGAATCGCAAAATAAAAAATATATACCTTACATCATTATTAATGATAATGATAATGAGAATTATAAATTGATAATACCTAAATTATATCATAAAAATGTTATTAGTATGTTTGAATATAAATCAATAAAAAATGATAAGCATGTTATTTTAAATCATAATAAAATTAAAAATTTTGCTAATCCTGAAATAAATCTCAAACCTTTAGATAGTATTAATAATTCATATGAATATATAATAAATCTTAATTATAATATTGATAATGATTTTAGTGGACAATATGTACATTATCCATACAAATTTATTGATGACGATATTTTTGATACTAAAAAATATATATTATATATCAGTACAAATAATGTAGAAAATATATTATTATTAGATATTGATAATAAAGATAATAAATTATATTTATTAAATTATACAAAAATAGGTAAAAAATTAAATTTTATATTTTATTTAGATAATGATAAAATATATTATTATGATAATGATAAAATAAAAATCGCAGAAAAAAAAGATAATATTAATTTTGAATTTAATAGTGAATTTATAAAAATAACTGAAAAAAAATATATAAAATTATTGGATATATTTAATGAAAAACTAAAAAATATTATAGATGAAGATAGATTACAAAAATATATAAATTATTACAAATTTAATAAAACATATAATATTTCTATAATTATGAAAATTATTGATAAACTTAAATCAGAATATAATGATAAATTATTAAATATAAAAAATAAAATAGAAAAATTTAAAAAAAAATATAATGAATACATTGAACATCATAACTCTAAAAATTTTATAAAATATGATAATGATGAAGATGGCAAAAAAATATATAATGATTATATAATTTTTTTAAATGAATTCAAAGAATTATGCAAAAAAATTGATATATTTTTATATAATTGTAATGAAAAATCAATTAATAGTATTTATACAAATGCTATTGATAAAATAAATCGTGCTACTACTTATGCTGAAAAAATAAATATCACTGATGAAAATGATATAAATGATATAGTATATAAATTTTTTGATGATGATAAAAAATTAAATAAATATAAATTATTAAATGATTTTACAAAGTATACATATGAATATGATGGTTATATTAAAGAAATTACAATATTAATTAAAAATATATATGATTATTATTCAAAATTAGAAGAATTAATAAAACATGAATCAAATAATTCAAATATAAAAATCATTACCTTAAAAAATAAATATAATAGTATAGTATATTATTATACTGAATTTATAAATTTTTTATATAATAATATAAAAAATTTTGAAAATTTATTAGATTTAATACATCTAAATATAAGTAATATTAATACCTTTGAAAAAAAATATAGTTATGAAAAAGGTAATGAAATTATGAAAAATAATGATGAAATATTACATAAATACAATAAATATTCAAAATTAAACAATAATATAGAGAAGTATTATAAATATATTAATGTTTTACATAAAATACTTATTTATATTCGTGAAAATTCTAATATTAAAGAAGAAGATATAGATAACTTAAATAATAAATTAATTATTCATGATAAATATATATATCAATTATATTTAAATTTATTATCAGAAAATAAGCAAAATAGTAAAGATATTAATATATATTTTGAAACAATAAAAAAAGTTTTATTGATGATAAAAAAAAATGGAAATCAAAAAACTATTATTGAGATTTTACGTAATTATATAAATACAGATACAAATTTAGATTTAGATTTAGATTTAGATTTAGAAGATTTAGAAGTTGCTATCATGCGACTTTTTGAATTAAAAATGTATGAACTATTTCCAGAGGATGAAATAAATATTAAGAATAAATTTAAATTATTATATTATTATGACGATAGTATTTACAAAAAAATTAATGCGTTTTTAGAGCGTTTTAACAGTTTAAGCTTTAATGATAAAATAGATATTTTAGAAAAAAAAGTTTATGATGGAAAAAAATTATCAGTTAATCAATTTAATCATATTAAAAATATATCACTTGACAAAGAAATAAATGTTGATAAACTTCTTAGAGATAAGCTTTCTAATATAGAAAGATTAAAATCACGAGTTAAAAATACTTAATCCAATTTTTTACACAAATATTATCATTTACTGTACTATGTGAGAAAAAGCAATTACATTTAATGTGACAAAATTTGCTTTTTCTATTGAGATAGCTTGGTTTAGTATTAGAATTATTTTGGAGACTTGTATTATAGCTAAATTTAGGTAAAGTATTATTAGTAATAGAAGTTTTTAAATTTGCATCTTTAACTGTAAATAATAGATAATTGTTATTAAGAACAGTAAGATATACGAGAAATGATATAAATTTAATCATTAATATTTGCATATTTAATATATATTAAATATCTTTTATATATACATGAAATTAAAAAAAACAGACACACATTCATAAGCATATATTATCAACTATTTTTTTACATGATTTTCTAATGAAGTATAGTTAGAAGTTTTTCTTTAAATATTTGCGTGATTCTTGAGTTTATCTAAGACAGTCAAGCCGTCGCGAATTAAATCTTCTTCATCAAACTCGTCGTCATTGTATCTGCGATGACATCCTTCGCATACTCTTAAATTCTTCACCACTATCTTACCGTTGTTAGGCAAGGGCCAGTTGAAAGGAGCATATTTTTTTCCACTATATGGTTTAAATACATAATGATATCCATTATTGTTACCAAGCCATGTAGGTTCGGGTTCAGGATGATTTGAACAACAGGGACCACAACAGAACTTAATATCAGTAGCGTCAATTTCGATTATCTGAGATTCTTGGAACATTTGGTAATAAACCTTATCTAACAAATACTCTTTTTAATTCAAGATCCTTTCAAAAATGTTCTTGTTATTTTCTTATGTCCTTTTGTATTCGTGTGTCTTTAAGCAAAGAAATCTGGGTTTTCAATGCGCAAAGATGTTTGAGGCTATGCCTAATTGATATTTATATTATTTAGCATCATTTTTTATAAAAAAAAGGACAATTTTATACTATTATATTTGCGTAAAATAGAATAAGAATAATTAATGTCAAGTTCAAGAACAGCTGGTGTTTCATTATCTCAATCTTTAACGACATCGATGTCACAGTTGCCCGAGTCTACTATAAAAGCATTAAAAAAGGATACAAACAACTTGGCGGGTCCAAATAAAAAAATAAAACAAGATGCTTGCAAGGAATATTTAAAAGAGTATAAAAAATTTGTAAATGGAGAAATAGAAAGTGTAAAACATCCGGTTACTAATAAATCTATAACAAGAAAAGACAGAATAGATTTCATAGCTGAACAATGTCGCGCAGCATTTAGTTTAAATGTATCCGGAAGCAAAAGTAAAAGTAGTAGCGGAAGTGATGAGGATGTCAATCCTTATAAACATTTAAAAAATCTAACATTCAATGATATTGATAAAATATTAGAATATCCAATGTCAACGCCTGGAGCAAAAAATAAGCATTTATTATCGCTTTTTTCTAAAAGTCCTAAGCAAGAAAAAGCTGCAAAAATATTAAATGCTTATTTAGAAGATGAAACAATACAAGATGATAATGTACTATTATATAGAAAAATAAAGCAGTATATAAAATCTAAATACCTAAGATCATATGATCCATTTATGACAGCTAAGACATTTAGGGATGATATTAGAGATGATTATGGACCAAATGGCAGATACGGATCTTATGGTGTGATCGCCGATGAAGTAAGGAAAGTATTAAAAAATGCAGATGACTTATTTAAAGAAGCGCTATTATATAGCGATAATAACAAAACAGAAGCTGAATTTAAAGCGCATGTAAAAGATAATTACTATAAATATTATGCTGTTGAGTTTATTTTATTAGCTTCTAAAGGCTTGTATCATACATACGGGGAGCTAATGCAGCAAAAATTAATATTACTTGATAAATTAATCGAAGGAACAGTTAATATATCTGATCCAAATGCATCTAAATCATTTGACAAATCTCGTAGTTGGTCTGCGTCACCAGAAGATCCTATATTAAAAGCTCAATATAATACTAATAAACAAAGAGAATTGGAAAGAATTACGGATGCAGGAAAAGAATATGCTGGAAGCATAAATGATGCTGATTTTTATACAATGGAAGAATGGAAAGATATGCCTTTAAGTAAATTACAAAATGTAATAGTTATACCTTATAGCGAGGGCGGTAAAGTATATGCGAATGCTTATTATATAAAATCTTTATATACTGCTTGGTATTTAGCTGTTAAAGATGGCAAACCATTTTTAAATCCAGCCAATAGAAAACCATATAGTATGCGCGATAAACAATCCATATTAATAATGATGGATAACTTATATCCAGGTATAAAAGAGCCAAGATATGGCAGTCAAGGCGGACGAAGTGATATAACAGTTACATATACAAGAGATTATAGTAATAATATTTTAATAGAAATATCATATTTATATAAAAACCCACAAGGTTCATGGGGACAAAGCCCTCATAAATTATCTTTAGTATCAATAAGTTTTCCACATAGTTTTGTATATGCTGATGATAATGCTCCCGATAATGAAACAAATGTACCATTAGCTTATAATCCAACTTTCTTATTTGATATGATAAATAAATTAATGAGAGAAAATAAAGTTATTGGTAAAAAGATACCATTGCAAATATCAGATATATTTTTAAATCTTAATAATAAACTGCTAACTAAAGCAGTATATATGAGAGTTTTTGATCAGTTGCGACTTCTGACTTAAGATAAAACTTAATATTTATTTTTTTAATTATATAAAATAGAACTAATAATTGATGTCAAGTTCAAGAGCAGCTGGTGTTTCATTATCTCAATCATTGACAACATCAATGTCTGAATTACCTGATGGGACTGTGAAAGCATTAAAGAAAGATACAAATAACTTAGCTGGTCCAAATAAAAAAATCAAAGAAGATGCTTGCAAAAAATATTTGAAGGAGTATAAAAAATTCGTAAATGGAGAAATAGATAGTATAACTCATCCTGTTACTAAAAAATCAATAACGAGGAAGGATAGAATAGATTTTATAGCTGATCAATGCCGTACTGCATTTGATTTGAGTATTTCTGGAAGTAGCAGTAGCAGTAGCAGTAGCAGTAGCAGTAGCAGTTCCAAAAAAGATGCTGATCCTTACAAAGATTTAAAAACGTTAACTTTTAAAGATATAGATAAAATATTAGAATATCCAACAGAAACTACAGCAGCGCGAAACAAACACTTATTATCTTTATTTAGTAAAAATGTAAAAGTAGATGAAGCTATTAGTATATTAAAAGCATATTTAGAAGACCGTTCTATAAGTGATGAAAATGTTTTATTATATAGAAAAATAAAGGATCGTATTAAAACAAGTTATTTAGTAAGATATGATCCATTCATGACGGCTACTGAATTAAACAAAATTGTTAAAGACAATTATTTTACAGCGGGTTATGAGAGTATGATGAGTGCAAATGCACCTACAGAAATTAATACAGGCAAGATATTTACAGATGCTGATAACTTATTTAGTGAAGCAATATTATATAACGATCGAAATAAAAATGAAAATGATTACAAAATACTTGTAAAAGAAAGTTATTATAAATATTATGCAGTTGAATTCATGTTACTTCAATTAATTAAGATATATGAATTCAAGCGGGCGTATCGGGTAGCATCCGCGGAAATGTATTTAGCATTAATTGATAGATTAATTGAGGGAACACTTTTAATTTCTGATCCGGACGCATCAATATCTTTTGAAAAATCTCGCAGTTGGTCTGCTTCACCAGAAGATCCCATACTAAAAGCTGAATATAAAACTAATAAAGAGACAGAATTGGCCAGAATAATGGATGCGGGAAAAGAATATGCGGGGAGCATAAATGATGCTGATTTTTATACTATGGACGAATGGACTGATATGTCGTTAAGAAAATTAAAAAGTGTTGTAGTAATTCCTTATGAAGAAAATGGTAAAACTTATGCGAATGCATATTATGTTAAATCATTATACAAAGCCTGGTATTTAGCAATAAAAGATCAAAAACCCTTCCTCAATCCATCAAATAGAAAACCATTCACCCAAGAAAACAAAAATAAGATATTAGAGGTTATTCAAGATTTATATCCCGGATTAAGAGAGCCAAGATATGGTTCACAAGGTGGAAGAAGTGATATAAATGTCACTTATACAAATGATTATAATAACACATATACTATACAGGTATCTTACCTTTATCCAAGGAAGGACCATTATTATAATTATGCAAAATATGCTTTAATAAAAATTCAATTTCCAACAAGTTTTATATATGCTGATGATAATCGCCCGAACGATGATAGTGTAGTACCATTAGCTTATAATCCCACATTTTTATTCGAAATGATAAATAATTTAATGAGACAAAATAAAGTTATTGGAAAAAAAGTACCATTTAAAATTAATGACGCATTTAAAGAGAATGATAACAAAAAATTAAATAAAGCAGAGTACATGAGATTCTTTGACAAGTTAAGACTTATGCTTTAACTTATTTTTTAATTATATAAAATAGAATAAGAATAATTAATGTCGAGTTCAAGAGCGGCTGGTGTATCATTATCTCAATCCTTAACATCATCAATATCACAATTACCAGAAATGACTATAAAAGCTTTAAAAAAGGACACAAATAACTTAGCAGGTCCAAATAAAAAAATAAAACAAGATGCTTGTAAGAAATATTTAAAAGAGTATAAAAAATTTGTAAATGGAAAAATAGAAAGTGTTACACATCCAGTAACAAAAAAACCATTATCGAGAAAAGATAGAATAGATTTTATAGCTGATCAATGTCGTACAGCGTTTAGTTTACGTTTATCTGATAGTGGAAGCAGAAGCAGTAGTAGCAGAAGCAGTAGTAGCAGAAGTAGTAAAAGTAAAAGCAAAAGTGACTCCGAAGACATTAATCCTTATTATGAAAACTTAAAAATACCCTTAGAGTTTAAAGATATAGATAAGATTTTAGAATATCCAACTAAAACAGTTACAGTTAAAAATAAACATTTATTATCACTTTTTAAAAAAACAAAAAACCTTACTATTGTGCAAGCAACAGAAATATTAGAAAATTATTTAAAAGATCCTGCTATTACTAATACCAACGTATTATTATACAGAAAGATACGAGATAATATTAAAGAAAATTATTTGAGAATTTATGATCCATTTATGCAAGCTGCGAATTTTAATGATTATATCAAAAATACCTATTATGAAATAACTGATTATGCCCCAACAAGTATGAAATTAACACGTGCTAAAGTAATAATATTAAAAACAGCTAATAATTTATTTAATGAAGCTATATTCTATAGTGATAATAACAAAACTGCAGATGATTTTAGAAGAAATTTAAAAGAAAATTATTATAAGTATTATGCAATTGAATTTATGTTACTTCAATTAAAAAAGCATTATAATTATAGACATATTGGAGAACAAGCGCAATTATATTTAAGACTTATTGATAAATTAATCGAAGGTACTATTAATGTAACTGATCCGGATGCGTCAATCTCATTTGAAAAATCTCGCAGCTGGTCTGCTTCTCCTGAGGATCCTATATTAAAAGCTGAATATAAAACCAATAAAGAAACTGAATTAGCAAGAATTATGGATGCCGGAAAAGAATATGCTGGCAGCATTAATGATGCTGACTTTTATACTATGGATGAGTGGAAGGACATGTCTCTAAGAAAATTAAAAAATGTTATAGTAATTCCTTATGAAGAGAATGGAAAAATATACGCAAATGCATATTATGTCAAATCATTATATAAAGCATGGTATTTAGCTGTTAAGGACTCGAAACCATTTTTAAATCCTGCAAATAGAAAAGAATTCAAACAACAAGATAAAGTTAAAATATTAGAAGTAATTCAAGATTTATATCCTGGATTGAGGGAACCAAGATATGGTTCAACAGGTGGAAGAAGTGATATCAGTGTCACTTATACAAATGATTATATGACAACTTATGCTATAAAAATACATTATATATATCAATGTGAAGAAACCTATTCTGGTGTTTGCAAACATTTATTATTAAAAATAGAATTTCCTTCGAGATTTGCATATACTGATGATAATGCCCCTGATGACGACACTGTAGTACCATTAGCTTATAATCCCACATTTTTATTCGATATGATAAATAACTTAATGAGACAAAATAAAGTTATTGGAAAAAAAATACCATTTAAGATGGCTGATCCATTCAAAGAATTTAATAATTTAGAAAGATTACTAACAAAAGCAGAATACATGAGATTTTTTGATAAGGTAAGACTTATGCTTTAATTTACAGTTTTGATCTGTCATTAATATAATAGCATTCATAGCCCATATTTGTTAACAATTTATTATATTTAGATAATTCGTTAATATGTATTTTAGTACTGGGTATTTTATCCATGATACGGTTGATATCGTAATAATTAATAGTAATATATTCACCTTTTTTAAGAAATAATATGGTTTTGTCTTTGTTCATTTTATTATTATATAATTATTTTTGTGTTATATAATTTTGAGTACATAATTTATAAAATAGTTGAAATTAAATAAAAATTATAAAATTTAAAGAAAAATAAAATTATGTACTCTTTTTAAGATCTTCTACTTGGTCTACCGCGTCTACGTCTTCGCGACCCACCTAATAACTCATCAAGATCACCTCCTATTCTGCGTCTGGATACGCGTTTGGATTTTTTACGCGACCCACCTAATAACTCATCAAGATCACCTCCTATTCTGCGTTTGGATACGCGTTTGGATTTTTTACGCGCACCACCTAATAACTCATCAAGATCACCTCCTCTTATTTTATTGTTCTGTCTATTTTTATGGCTATTTTGTTTTTTACGTTTACCACCTTCCATACTAATTTCTTCTAATTGTTCATGTAATTTATCTAATTCAGAATTACCCCCAAATTTTCTTCTACCACTTTTATTATTTTTGTTGAGATATCTGCGTCTTGCACCACCAAGTAATAGATCATCATTATTAAAACCATTGTTTTCATCTAAAACATCATCATCACTGTTGCCGCCTTTTTTGGCTCTTCTTTTTTTTTTAGCACCACCATTTAATTCGTGGTATCCACATCCAGATCCACCTTTTCTTTGTTTTCTTTTTCCACCTTCTTGTCCAGCTTGAGGATTTTCTTCGTAAGTATGATTAGATGGTATTTCATCTATTATTTTATCAATAGCATTTTTTTCATATTCGATACCAGTTACAGCATTATCTAAGGTTCCTCCTCCTAATTTATAAGCAAATTCTTTTTCATAGCCACCATCCATGTTGTAACCACAACCTTGACCGCCTCTTTTGGAAGTAGGTCTTCTTCTTTTTACTACTTTACGCTTAACTACTTTTTTAGCAGCTACTTTTTTAGCATACATTTTTTTAAAATTAACGTAGCTCATAAATTTACTTTTGGCGGTTTTATGCATTACGTATAATTTGCTACTGCCCGCTTTTTTGTAAACATTAACAGGTTGCTTTTTTCCATCGATTTTCTTTGTACCCACTTTTTTATATTCTGTCATATGGCTCTATTAATAAAT
>Ga0181399_1001012_pt1 | contig 10118 bp, 5 predicted proteins | sample 22SPOviralmetaG_FD_130128 | JGI IMG/M metagenome (GOLD analysis project Ga0181399, IMG submission 130128) | Marine viral communities from the oligotrophic San Pedro Time Series (SPOT) site, San Pedro Channel, CA, USA - 22 SPOT_SRF_2011-05-21 | ecosystem: Environmental > Aquatic > Marine > Strait...
CTGCCCAAGAGTAAAAAGTTGAGGATTATTATATAAATTATAAGCACTATAATTATCTGTACCTTGTGGTAAATATCTATATGCTCTTATTTTTCTATTACATACATTTTTATAAGGATTATCACCAGTATATTCTGATTTAAATTGAGTATATGTTGGTAATCCAAATTTATAAATATAATCAGCATTACCTATTGTTCCTTTTTTAAAAAAAGCATTTGGATTAAATTCACTTGTATAACTATCATTATTTGGATCAAAAATTCCCATTCTCAAAGGTGATGTTCTATATGTTTTTTGAACACTTCTAGAAGTTGGTGTCTGCATAGAACTATTTTGTAATACAGAATCTATTGACTGAACATTTCCATTACCTGAATTAAATCCACTTGCTGGAATATTTTTATAATAATAATTTGCTAAAAATATATTCGGTAAATATTCTACATAACCTTTTATGCCTTCATTATTCATTCCATCAGTATATTTATCATTTATATATTGTTCAGGAAATGAATTTTGATCATTAACTCGTCCAATAATCCATTCTACTAATGTATTATTATAAAATTCATCACTTTGAGCTAAAAAATTATTTTCAGAATTACCTTGAATATGTAATGATATATTTTTACCAAATTCTTCCCAATCTGTCATTTTAACTTGACCACCAAAAATAATAGTTGTTGGTATTATATCTCCTTGTATATAATTTAAACATTCAAATTGTTTTGCTTCTGCTATTGTATCCATTTTACCATATTTTCTATACATCATAGTATAATCTCTATCTCCAGCAGTTGAACCCAGTTCTAATGTTTGATTTGAACCACCTTCTAGAATTGCTCCTAAACCTTGAATTGCTTGTGTTACTTCAACACTAGGGCGTGATGGAGTGTTAGAAAATAATGTCGGAAAACAACCTCTATTACCATTCGTTACAATTCCTGGAATACTAATACCTTGTTTTTGTCTTCCATTATAAGCATTTAATAATTTATTTCCAATTGTTGGACCTGGTTCAATTTTTACTTCACCACTAAAAACAGAATAATGTTTATAATTAAAATTTACAATAGTATTCATTTCATGATTTGTTATAGGTTGATACATTATTAAAGGTAAAATTTTTGTTACACCTTTCCACTCCTCAAAATTTCCACATAACATTTTGCTCCAATAATGAAATTTTGCTTGTTTTGATTTATAACCTTTTCCAATATGTAATGTTGCTTGATTATTTGACATTACTTCTGTTTCTAATGAAATTGAATTTTTATCTAATGCGTCCCAACCATCTAATTCATTATCAGTTGTTATTGTCTGTTGAGCATTATAACATGCTCCTTGTAAAGTTGGAAAACTAACACATGTTTTAGAAATAACACTTTTAAAATCTTTTGATGACCAACCTCCTTTTGTATCACTTCTATTTGCTTGTAATTCAGGAATATAAACTTTTTGTGGAAAAAACTCATCTTCATTTTCATTTATAGTATTTAAATTTTCTGTTATTATTTCTGCTAATCTACTCGGTATAATATTTCCAGTTGGTACATTTAATTTTAAAGTATTTGTTAATAAATTAAAAAATCTATTATTTCTATTTTGATTAGGCAGAGAGAAATCCACATATCCTTTTGCAGTTGTTGCTAATCCTGCTGGTAAATCAACTATTAAATTATTTGTTTCATAATCATAATATGGACCACAATTCATAAAAGATATATTATTAATTACAGGGTGATATAATCTTCTACTATTAGGATTGTGATTATAATAACTTCCTTTATATAATGGTGTTTCAGGAACAAATTTTGATCTATATGTAGAACTATCTCTCACTAAATCATTTAAAATTACTCCTCCAATATCATAAAAGTTTTTCGGCATATAGCCGTTAGGCGAAAATCCAGTTGTTAAGGAATTAGGTGTTGCGGCATAAAAATTTTGAACTAATAATAATGGATTAGCCCCTCCATTTAATTCTGTTGAATAAAATCCTGAACCTGTATTATTTGGATAATTACCATCTCCTACATCAGTATTCATATTTAAAGTTGAACTTGTTGTTACAACTGGCGTTACTTGTAATTGACCTGGACTATTAAAAACTGGTGCTGGTGCTTGAAAAGATGCTCCAAATTGAACTCCATTCATACTATAAAACGGAACTTGTTGAGTAAAAGATTGAAATCCTGCACAATCATTTAATCTACTTACATATGCTTGTTCGTTAGGAAAATTTGATGGATTTGTAGGATCTGCACTATTAAATTGTTTAAATTTAAAATTTTCATTATCTACATCTGAAAAAAAATATCCACATTCATTTGCTTTCATTTGAAATAAACTTGAATAAAAACTATCTATTGTGCTATGAAATCTAAATGGTTGTAATAATGGATTACCAGTATTTACATCACCATCAGCATTATAAAAAATAAATTCGCTTCGTTGTTGTGCTACAATTTCTTCTGCTGTTTTTTGAATTGGTGGATTATTACCTTCATTATCATAATAATTTAAATCTAAATTACTTGTTCTCCATATATTTTGACCTGTAAAACATGGAGCACCAAAACTTCCTTGAAAAACTGGATTTACATCTATTGAACATTTACCACTTGGTAAAGGAAAGTTATTTTGAATATTATTAGTTGTATAATATGCTATTTCAATATCCATTGTATTATCTTTTCTAGCAGTTCCATTTACATCTGTTTTTGTTGTTGATCCTAAAAATTGTATAACATTTTCTTCAATTAATGGAATATTTAACATAGCAGATTCTAATGAAATTCTATCTCCTTGTTTTAGTTCAATCCCACAATCTGAAACAATTGTATTCCATTTTGCTACTGAACTTGTTTTTAAACTACCATCAGCATCAGGTAAGGTATTATCTATTTCTTGTATACTATCTGCTATATTTCTATTAGATTCAATTAATAAAGTATTCATTATTATATTAATATAATATAATAATAAATTTATTTTATAAATCTGCTTCAAATAATGGTTTTGCTTCAAAATTCTTATGAATAGTAGGAGGATATTGATCTAATCTGCTATACATAAAATTAAATCTACTTGGTACTGCCTGTCTGTGATATTTTAAAAAGTTTTGTTCTGAACCAAAATTCTCTCCAAATTCTTTTGCTATAGTTTTCATTTGAAAAGCATTATTTACTCCTATAAATAAATTAGTTGCATTTTGTCTTGGTAATGGAGGAATCATAGAAAACCGCTGTATAGAATATAAAAGCATACCAACACCAAAATGTCTGTATGAACTGGCTATTGTAAAAAAGAGAGATTTAGGTTTTAATGTAGAAGGCAGGTCATCTAAAACTATAGCGATAGATGGTCTTTCGCTATCATCTTCATATCTTTTCTGTGAATCTAATATTTTCATTAATTTATTTTCATCAAAGTCATCATAAGATGTTGCTGGATATGCTTCTAACATTTTTCTTCCTGTTGTATCTTGATGGAGTGTAGAACTAAAATAATATACTTCATGAAAAGCATCTTTCATAAAATTTGAATTTAAAAATAGATTTGCTACTAAACTACTTTTTCCTGTTCGTGGAGCAGAACATGCAATACAGAGAGCACCTTCGTGGATGTTGGGTAGTAAATTGTGAATTGGACGACGTGTATTAATTCCATAGTGATCTTTTTTTACTGGTAAAATTTCTAAATCATAATTTTCATCGTTATGAACCATTAATATATTATATATATATATATTTTTTTACTTTAAAAAATTTAATGCTAATTGTAATTGTTTTCGTAATTTTTCTGTCATCTTAATTTTTTTATCTCTAAAATTAAATTCCTTACCTGTTTCATTTTTTAATAATTTATTTAATATTGGTTTAGATAATTTATAATTATCATCATCTATTTTTAAACTTTTCCTTAATCCTCCTTCTTTTATCTTACCTTCTGTTTCTGTAAATACACCTTCTTCATCTTCTTTTTTTGGTTTTGCTTTAACACTTACTTTTTTTGGTGCTTTTTCAAAAGTATCTTTTTCTTTTGGCTTCTTTCTCTCTGAACTATACATTTATAATAATATTAATTATTTTAATTTTACAATATTCTAAAAATAAAATAATTTAGTATATTATAATAATGAGTTTCATAACGGCTGTTTCTTCGCAGGGTTGTTCTACACAAGCAGGTATAGATGATATAACTCCTGCTCAATTTAAAGTTTTATTTGATTCTCCTATTGAAATACAAAATGTTGATTTAGAATTAAATTCATGTAAAGTATCTAAATTGAATAGAATAAATATTATTACTAATAGAAATGTAATTGTATTTAGATTAGGTGATGCTTGTGATCAATACAGAGCAGTTGTTCCGCCTGGAAATTATACTGCTCTTGATTTAGCAACTGCTATTGCTTCTGCTATGAATGATGTTGCACCTACAAATAATTATCGTGGATTTTCAGGTTCTTTATCAGGTACTAATGCTATTCAAATTACATATTCTTTATTAGTAGTTCCTAATTCATCTGTTTTTGTTGGTGTTGCTGATAATAGAGTTTCAGAAGGACCTGAACAAAATATTGAATCTGCTAATGCGGCATCAGATTTTGTTACATTTACTTATCCAAATTCACAACAACAAAATAATGTTTCTAATTTTAAAAGACCAAATGATACTTTTGAATTCTGTGGACCTTTAGATGTAGGAGAACAATTAGCCAATGGCTTTGGACAAGATGATAATACACGTACTACATTTATAGATTATGGTATATGGGAAGAAGCAAGATCTGGAATACATTATGGAAGATATCAAGCAATAGTTCAACCAGTTTCATGTGTTACTAATTCTAATTTTGAACGAGGTTTTGGTGGTTTAACTGGTGGATTTGCTGGTAATAGTTATTTTACTTTTGAAATTGAACCTACTAGATATGATGACGGAACAGAAGTTCCTGTATCTGATTTATTTCATTTTGGTACTTTATTTTCAAAATCAACATTAAAAAATAATATTCCTAGAAAAGTAACAGGAAAAAATGCTTTACAAATTAATGGCGTTATGAATAAAGTTATTGCTGATGCAATTAATGATGGTAGAGGAGTTCCATATTCTGCTTCTAAACAATTCTTTTTTCCTACATCAGTTAATTCTGCAACTAATCGTATACTTACTTATGAAACTAACTGGAGTGGACAACTTGTAATAAAAGCAAAACAAGGTAGACCATCTTTAACAGAGCCGTTTCCTGATGGTTATACTTTTCAAATGGACGATTCTACTGGTTCATCAGCAAGAAAACAAGCTCATAGTAAAGTTAAACAATTTGGTAAACAATTTGAGAGAATTCGTATTAGACCCAGTAGAAAAACTTTAATGACTGGATTAATGCAACAAACTGGATTAAATGCTGATAGTGTTCATGATACTAATTGTAGTGTATTTAAAGAAGTTGGAAGTGGTGCTTCTGGTATTAAATATAAACTTAATTCTGTAGGACAAGTTAATTTTAAAAATACATCAGTATTAGATAATAATATTCAAAATTTAACTCCTGGTTCTTCTTCGGAATTTGTTTATACATATTATAAAATTATACTAATTGATAGTGCTGGAAATCCAACAAGAGTTCGTTTAACAGATGGTGGTGAGCATGTAATTGAATATGATCCAACATCAGAAGATACTAAAATAAAAACTATTATGTTTTTAAATGATCCTGATACATTTGATGTTATAGATCCAGCATTTGATACATCTACATTTACAAATATGTTAAGTAATTTTCATTTTATAAAAGTTGCGGCTGGTGATATATCAGAAGATGTGAATGCTGGAAATATTACAACTCAATTTGGTTCAAGAATTCCATCTTTTAATATGGGATTAATGGCTAATAATATTTTTTTAAATAATGATGTAGGTAGTTATGATTCTACCGCTGTATCAAGTAGTAATGATTTAAGGAGAGATATAACTAATAAAGGTAATTTTAATCCATTACATGTTCCAAAAAATTATGAAATTGATATTGGAACTAATTTTGCAAAAGATAATACTAATGCTTTAAAAGTTAATATTTATCAATATCAACCAAGTAATAATAATGATGAATTTGTATCACAAGATAATAGATTTAATGATGTTAAAAAAACATTATTTAATGGTTTTAGTTCAACTTGGAATACTTTAGCAGGTGATGGAGATGCAATGGCGGCGTGGACTAATTTTGATGCAACTAATCCTAATCACGCTGTTCAAATACTATTTAAAACATTAGATGTATATACTTATGAAATACAATGTTCTTATACAACAAATTTTACTGGTGTTGATACTGCTGTATTTTCTGAAGATGTAATACTAACAAGAACTGGTGTTACACGAGGAGGTGGTGCTAATATTTTTAAAAATGAAGCATTATTAAAAGTGAGAGATTTCCCATTGCAACCAGTTTTTTCTGCTGGAACTTGTACCATAAAAGAAGATGCTACGGCGTTTACTAGAACACATATAAAATCACGAGGTTCTGTTTATGGTGATAGTAATTTTAATAAAAATTTAGCAAATAGAATTGTTGGAACTAATGAAACAAATTTAGTTGATTATATTGTTCCGCAAAATAGTGGACCTGCTGTAACACCTGATGGACAAAAACCAGTTATTATGATAAAATCTGCTCCTTTAATTTTATCTCAAATTGATAATACTCCGCCAGTTGCTGTTCCAAGTTTTGGAAATTGTAATCCTCAAGATTTTGATCCAAATGCTAATTTAATGAGTGTTGGATTACATGATATTATGTATAGCCAAATGGGAGGTGGTGCTAATACTTTTAATTTTCAAACACATCAACCTGCAAGTTCTCTTGTTTATTTACCATCATTTGTTGTTGAAATTAATTTACCTGTTAAATCCTATATTGGTAAAAATTATACACTTGGAAAAGTAGAAGATGTTGTAGGTTCAGGTATTAAATCTCAAATTGTTGGTGTATGTCCTGGAACTAAATTTGAAGATACAACTGCTATTGTAGCAGATTATACTTATAAAATGGAATATAGTAAACCTGTTCAAATTAGATTACCTACAAAAACTACATTTTATAGTTTAGATATTACATTAAGAAGTATATTAGATGGTAAAATATTAAAAGATTTAGTTCATAGTACAGAAGTTGTTTTAAGAATGTATGATTTAACAAAATAAATTATATATATATTATATGAATTTAACTGATGAGATAGTAATTATTGGTGTTGGAGGTGGAATATTAACTGCCTTATGTTCTATGTGTTTAAATTTTATTATTAAATCAAGATGTAAAAAAATAAAAACTTGTTGTTGTGAAGTAGACAGAGATGTAATTCAAACTAATCTCTCTGATAATATAATTTCAATTCCAAATAATTTAGCAAATAATAATAATAATAATAATTAAATTATTATAAAAATAAAATATTTATAATAATTATAAACTAATGGATCTTTCTGACCGCCCTGATGCGATGAAAATCTCTACTCGTTCTGTTGTAGTTAAACCTGAAAATCAAGCCAATATTACACAAGGAACTAATAGAATTATTAAATTTCACATTCCTGAAAATATTGCTTATTTTAAACCTTCTGAATCCAATTTTACTTTTAACATAAAAATGCAAGGAAGAGGCAGACCTATCCCTGATAGAGCGTGTGGTGGCTTTCATGCTTTAGTTCATAATATTAGAGCATTAGATGGAACTAATAGTCATCGTCTTGAAGAATCTTTAGAATATAATACTTATTGTTCTCAATTAACTAATTATACTCGTGGAGAGGCAAATGATAATAAAAAAGCCATGTATGAAGGGTTTCAAGCATCTCAATCTGTAAAAAACAATTTATATTGGGCATTAGATGGACAAAATTGGACTCTGGCTCCGCTTGTTAAAATGTCTATTCCAAGAAGCGTTCAAATATGCTCTCCGTTACATACAAAAATGTTAAGCACCGAGCAATTTATTCCAAATGCAGTTTTAGGTGGCTTACGATTAGAATTAGAATTAGATGATTATCGTCGTTCTCTCATTTATACTACAAATAAATTAGGTGTTGAACAGGAAAATGGTGTAGTTAGTTTACCGAATTTAATTTTAGCAGGAGCACCTGGAACAAGAGGAAAAAACGGAGCAGGAGCTACAGAAGTTTTATCACTTGAACTAACGACTGCTGGTAATAATTTTACTGCTGGAAACGTATATCCTTTTGCTTATAGTGATGGTGGTGATCAAGTTGGATTCGCAAGATGTAATGTTGTTGCAGGTGTTAATCCAACAGAATTTGAAATTTATGCGATTGGTGGAGCGGCAGGTAGTGGAAGTGTTAAACAACCTGAACCTGGCGACGATATATATATTGATTCAGGAGCAACTAAATCTGTATGTAAAGTTTTGCCTGGAATTTTAGGTAATCCTGCTGGAATTATATGTAATCCTAACCAAGAAATAGAAATCCCTATCTTTTGTGGAACTGATAGTCGTAATAAAATATCAGGAACTCGTTCTATTTCTGCATACCTTACTGATTTAACTAGTGTTCAAGCGGCGGCTGGACCGCTGGTTGCTTCTCCTCCTGATATTTTTTCAACTGCTGGTACTGATTCCACTAGAATTGGAACACTTGATAGTTTAAGAAATCCATTTAGTAATCATTTTGTTAATGGAGCATATCCTACTACTACACAAGCCGATGTTGATACTGATGACTGCTTTCCTGAAACTAATATACCATTTGATGTAGGAGATTCTCTATATATTGCTAATTTAAATCCTGCTAATCCAAGAGAACAATATGTAGGTTTAGTATCTGCAATTAAAAGATATGGAACACCTACAACAACACCAACAACTTCTGGACCTAATCTATATTGTAAAATATGTATAAAACCAAATGTTCAGGCATTAACACTTGCAAGTGGAGATCCGGGAATTGATACAGCCGCAAATAAAGCATTTGGTGATACTAATGAATATGGTTTTTTTAATGGTAAAAATGGTTTAGTTCTTTATACCAAAAATGAACACAGATTGAATGGAGTTCCGCAAACAAATGCTTTTGTTCAACATATTACAGATGTTGCTGTTAAAAATGCATCTCAACTCAAAGTAGATTATGAAATTAGTGATTTACAATATCAAGTATGTGAAGTATCTATGGACGATTCAGTTTTATCTTCTGATATGGCTGCCGCTAATTCTGAAAAAGGTTTACAAATTGATTTAGAAACAATACATACAAATTTAACTAATTTAGTTCCAAATACTGGACCTAATTCTCAACTAATAAATACAGGAACAATAGAGAGAGCATTAGGTATTATGTCTGTTCCATTAGTTCAAAATAATCAAAGATCACTTCTAGAACCTGCATTTAATGGTGAAGTAGATACTATGATAAATTATCAGTGGAGATTAGGAATAAATGGTTTAGTTCCGAATCAACCTGTTGCTGTTGAAAAAGCATCTGCTCCGTTTCCTATTACACAATCTCAATATGTAAATGAAGCTCTAAAAGCAGTTGAATCTTTTGGTATTTCATTAACTAATTTACATAAAGTTTTAATGAATTTTTCTGTTCCAAGAGCCTTCTCAAGACCTGGAATGTATTATAATTTAATAAAAGCAGGTTCGCTCTCATTACAAACTGAAAATGGTTCTGCTCCACTTCTAGGCAGTAAATTATTTGTTCATTTTATCAATCATTTAAGAAGTATTAATATTTCTAAAAATGGAATAGTTATACAAAATTAAATTTAGTTAAATATTTTTTCTTATTTTAAAAAAAAATATTTTATATAATATATAAAATGAATCGTGATATTACAAAGCAAAGAGTTAAAATCACTCCTCTCAATCAACCTACTGGCGGAGTTTACAGACCTGATCAATTTCCAAATATTGAATTTATGTTGGCTAAAAATAATGCTTTTCTTGATCCACGAACATTAAGATTAAATGCAACTTTCCAATATTATAATGGAACTGGAACAATACCAAAATCTGACGGAACTGAAAATCCTAATAATGTTCCGAATAGTTTAGTAGGTGGACTTAGTAATGGAGTTGGTTTAA
>Ga0181399_1001015_pt1 | contig 10080 bp, 7 predicted proteins | sample 22SPOviralmetaG_FD_130128 | JGI IMG/M metagenome (GOLD analysis project Ga0181399, IMG submission 130128) | Marine viral communities from the oligotrophic San Pedro Time Series (SPOT) site, San Pedro Channel, CA, USA - 22 SPOT_SRF_2011-05-21 | ecosystem: Environmental > Aquatic > Marine > Strait...
AATTTCTCCATGTGAGAAGATATATTTTTCAAATTAATATAATCTACACATACATTAACATATAAATTAACCTCGTCAGCACTTAAGTCTGGCTTATCCCATGTTGCGCGTATAAACTCTGCTTCAAATAAATGTTGATCCTCTTTCTTTTGGTAGTTGTTAATGATTTGAGTAAACCTAGGAGACTTTAAAAACTTCAATAAAGATTCTATTGATTTCCTCTCTAAGGTTTTAAGCTGTTTAGCTTCAAATTCGTTGTTTGTATATAAGTTAACTAAATACAGGCAATCATTAAATGTTTTTGGCGATTGGTAGCTTGGTTTCTCCTGCCGCTTTTCTTCTTTTTTTCTTTGTTTGAAAACGTCCAAATATTGATTGACAGCTCTTTGATGTCGATCTAAATTCTTGACTTCGCTATCAGGAAATAGTAGTTGCGCAATCTGAAAGCTAGACATGCCGTCTTGAGAGTATTGCTCTATAAACTGCTTCTGCTCTTCCTTTAGGACTATAGGTGTAACTTCCTTTTTTTTAGTGGTCTTATATTTCATATCCTGCGAGGCTAGGTATGCCCTTACAGCCCTACCTTGCTTTGATCGACCATCTATTGTCCCATCTTTGAATGTAGCTCTAGTTAATTCAATGAGATCAGGTATCTTGTGAAAATGCTCATCTATAAATTTTTTTTGTTCTACAGTTAAGTTCATATGATTATATCCTTATCTTTTATAATCTTTAAAACTTTCTCTTTAAAGAACTTACGCATATTTTTAAGCTGTTTATATCCAGCAGTTCTACCTTTTTCGTTAGTTTTGTACCCCAACTTTTTAGCGACTTCGTCTTCACTCATATTCTTAATAAATAACATGTGATATATTTCATAATGCTTATCGGATAGTTGATTCTTTAAGTGTCCATCGATTTGTTTAATTGCTCTATCGACTTGAAATGATTCGCCTTTAAATGCATTTGATTCATATTCTTGAGCATCTAACCTTAATGGAATTTTTACATCATGAGCGCTCTTTTTGCTTTTAGTCCATTTTTTATATAAAGGGCAGCTTGAGTCTTGTGTCCCAGACTTGGTAAATGAGCATAAATTTTCTCCAGCTATAGAGGAGTCAAAGGGGCAGCTAGAGCAAGGTTTGGCAAAGTTTAAATAGTAATTTCTTAGTATATTCTTGAATTGATTAGTTATAATTTTATTGATCCAAGGCTTTAACTCTCTTTTTTGATCCCACTGATCCCATTTTTGATAAATGTGAACTCTAATTATTTGCTCGACATCCTCGAAAGATATCCATGGAATAGAGTCTAGAAACCATTTGTTTTTGCGTTTTTTTATTTCGGAATTAATTATGTCAATCTTTTCCTCATAAGTTATCTTTTTATTTTTTGGCATTTTTTCTAGGTCTACCTCGCCTCTTTGGAGAGCCATCTTCAGCACTACCAAGGTCAATGTTTTTAAATAGAGAACCTAGACTAAAGGAGCTGTCTGCAGAAGATTCAATTTCGTATTCTAATCTTGATAAGTCTGGCACTTCATAAATTTCTGTACCTTCTTCATCAAAGTCGGATTCTATTCTCTTAGCCTGAGTCTTTCTAGGTGGGACCTTTTGTTTAGGTTTAGCTCTCTCTTCTCCAGATAGTGGATGTCCACAGTTAGAGCAAAACTTAGGCTTGGAAAATCTATATTCGTTTTTACTACCGCATTCCTGACAATATGTTGATAACATAATACATAATAAAAACTTATTTAATTAAATTCTAATTTAAATTAAATACCCACATATGATTTTAGATTGTTGAATTAAAAACTCTATATCTTCTTTAGATGGTTTTTCTTTATGGGTGGTAAATTCTACATTAATTATACCTATAATATTTTTGCTTAAAGTTATAATTGGAATAGAGTATCCAGATTTAATACCTCTATTTTCGAACCAATTTTTAATTAAAGAGCTATCCGCTTCATCAGTATTAATGCTAAATATTCTTTCGTTGATTACTTCAGATACGAATTGATTAAATGAACTAATTCTTAATCCTTGTAAGTTTAAAGCTTCAGAACTAACTCCAGGCCTTAATGATTCATAAGTACAGCTAAATTTTTGCTGATGACTGCCGCTATAAAATGATTCTCCATTATGAAATTCATATACAGAAATTCTATCCGCACTTAGTACATCTAATGCATAATTTATTGCTTTTTCTACACTAGCATTTTGTATTGTGCATTTTTCTACAGATAAATTTGATTGATTTTTTTTCTTTTGTAAGAAATCTTTTAAGAATAGACTTAATATAGTTGTTACCGCAACTATACACGATGATAGTATAACTGACCAATCCATACAGTATAATACACTATAATTAAAATGTGATTAGATTTTTTCTGCCCAAATTTTCAGAAATGCATTTTTAATGTCTGCATATGAATGATTGCTTGAGAGTGTTGTTTGGAATTGAATGTGATAAGCTCCATCGCCAATTGGACTGATTGTAGTATTACCAATAGGTATATCACCAATGTCAAGTCTATCTTGCTGCTCAACTTGGGTGCTAGTTACAGTTTCAAAAAAAGTAGTTTGACTATTAATGTCTGTACTGTCAACAATAGCAAATCTTAGTTTATGATAGTCTATAGCTGATAGTGTAATGCCTCTAACAGTGATTCCCATTGAAGTTACATCGAAACTATCTTCTGAGTTAGTGAGGGTCGCACTAGTTCCACTAAGTTTTACATATAAAGCATTAGCATGTCCTTCTGCATTGAGTTGAGCTCTGCTGTTAAGGTCTTGATCAATAATGTTTGACTCATTATCCCATGAGCTTGAAGGGTCCTGAACTTCTGTACTCGGGTTTGCTTTAGCATTTGCTAATGGATCGTAAGAGTAACCTTCTCCGCCGAAAAAGAATTGAGTGCTCGAAGAGGATCTATAAGTATCTTGCAATACGCTGTCTCCACCGATAACTTCTGGAATGTCATCGTTGGTGTAATTCGCATATGATATTTTTTCTACTTGCATTTCGTCCTCGAATGTCGGACGTAAAGCTAATGCATAAGGTCCTTTGCTTGTGTATTGATTGGTATTTTGCGGTTGCCAACTAGTTCGGGTGCCATACAGTTTATAGTAGTCGTTCCACATTTGACCAGGTACGTCTCTAAAATTAAAGTTTAATATTTTTCCAGTATATAATATCTGTCTGGCTGTTCCGTGTCTTGCAGCAGAATTAGAATTTTGATTATTATAGTCTTGTATGCCAAGATGTCGATGATAATTTTTACCAGCAACACCAATAGTATTTGCATTGATTAAGATTTCTTCTGAATTTTCTAAAGTTGCATTGCTTCCTGCATCGCCAAATGCTACAATCTGAAAAGGGGTATAATTGAATGCGCCGAAATACGAACTGTTAGGCAGATTGCTGTTATCCATACTACCAGTAGCCCATTGATTTGAATTTAGTGCGTAATGATGGTAACTTGCACCTCCAGCATAACCCACCGTACTTATTGTGCCGTTTCCGTCTCGAACACTGTTCTCATAACCACCGATAGTACTATCGTTCATGTCTCTCCAGTGTCGATATATATGACGAATTGACGAACCTTTTCTGAAATCATCATCAGCAAGACTCTCTCGGCCTGCGCCACCTACGCCCCAAAAATTCCATAAGTCTTCGAGTGTTTGTGGGTTTGATCCATTCAACCAATCTTCTAGGTAATGTGGTTGCTTGAAGTTTAAATATCCGTCTTTGTTTCCAAAATATCCATTGTGTGGTCTGTATCGATTGTATCCATTTAATCGAGATGATTCAAAGTGCTCGCTGGTAGCTCCTTCGCCAGCAGTCATAACAATCATGCCTTTTCCGTTTCCGTCGTGAGCATATAAAAACCAAACAGTCGTATTTCTAGCATAATCATGCCAGTTTTGATAACCATTACTCATTACATTAGACCATTCATCTAAATTATTAGTTGAAGCTGAAATAGCGTTTGGTATTGCCCCGTCTAATCTGTAACCGTTTTGAGTGGTGTCAGCTCCATTAGTATCGCCTGTGCCATTTTTATATCTAAATACCGTATTACTTCTATATGCCGTACCAGAACTGTTTGTTATTGTTTGTGGTGCTCCAGCGCATGTATAAGTATATCCAAACAAAGGAACGAACTTGTTTGCTGGTATGCCGCCAGTTTTATTGCTTTTGATTGTTAGCCTAATAGATTCGAAGTTGGCATCACCCCAGTACCTATGGCTACCAGGTGCGAAATTTGCATAAGGACTAGGTATCAGCATCATACCATCTGTAGGTGTGCCGTCAATAGTTGAATGAGTAAATACAGTACCTCCGTCACTTGCTGCTTTTTTCTGAAATTGTCCAGCCCAAGCATATCTATCAAAAGGTCCTCTGTCTGAATTTGTATTTAATGTATATCTCTCGTCGTAAGCTAAATATAATTGCTGCGAATCTCCACCAGCATCTAGATGAGTTGCATTTCTGGTGGCATACATCTTGGTTAAATCCATATTCAATCGATCATAATTTTGAACTGCCGCATTATCTTCTCCTAGATGTCCCATTCTGGACATAATTTTTACGGTGTCGTTTGTTGTTGATGTTGTTTCAAGATTGCGACCTAAGCCTATCATTCCTTCAAAATCATCATTAGTTGCTCTGTTAAATGTTGTTGCCATATTAAATATTAGTTGATTCCCGTCCAAGAAAAAGAGTGATCGTGCGAAGTGTACGGATCTGTAGTCATAACTGAATCTGTTCCTGTGGAGTATATTTTTGTGTTTATAATCATATCTGCAAAACTAAGTACACCAAAAGAGCTTAAACTGGAGTCTAAGTCTTCAAAGGTCTTTTGATCGCCAGTATTATCTATTCTGGAAATGACTCGTATGTCGTTAAAGTCTATAATGTTACCGTCAAATGCATTGGAGTCAATATCAGAGAATGTGTTTGAGGAATCTTGGTAGTCTATAATGCCAGCATGCATCTTTACATCGTTAACGCTAAATATTCCTCCGCCTGGAGGTGCGACTGGAGCGACTGGAATATCCTCTATTTCAACTACTACTGAAGGAGGTAACTCAAGCTGCACAAAACTTAATTCAGGCAAACCGTGAATAAAATTGTTTGATGTTAAACCGTTTCCAGAAACCGATATAGAGCTATCGGATGCTACGAAAAGCATAGAATTGCTAACGGTAGATGTTAAACCTTTATTGTATAAAGAAACAATTCGCTGAGTTCCATTGTAAAAATCTGCTCTACTCAGGGCTGATGCATCGTTAGATTCAAAACATATTGTAGATGAAATTCTGTAAGTTCTACCAACAACTAAATTGCCAAACTCTAAGTCAGTTATAAATCCATCAGATGTTTGATCCTGGGTAACATAAGCTGTACTAAATTCGTTTGTAGTGGATGAACCTACTGAAATCTCAACAAACTCAACCCCGTCTTCTCCATCTTTAACTTTGACATATTTACCGCCAGCATTAGAGTAGTTGACGGGAGTATCTCGCAGCATCTTAAAATCAATGTCGCTTTTCCCAGCACTTGGGTCGCATATTGCATTAAGTAAAGATGTTGGCGGCAATAAGTCTGATCTAAAAGCTATTTTATCGACCCTTATATCTTGCATGCGGCCATTGAAAAATACCATTGCCTGTCCAGCCCCCATTGGCCCAGCGCCAATACTGAGGCCAAAGTTAGGAGTAATAGTTGATGCATCAGATGTCCAAGCAAGACTATGCTCTTGATTTCCGTCAAGATACAAGGACATTGTGTTGTTTTCATTAACGATTGCAATGTGGTGCCATGTTTGAGCTGATACGGTTGAGGTGCTAGCTAGCGAAAGTCCTGTTGCATTACTTAGACCCTTCATGACATCAAACTTTACTTTGTTGTCTGAATCTACAATTAATCTAATGCCATGTTCATTATTGTTTGCTGCAGTTAATAATAAAGGTTCTCTGGTATTAAGGGCATCTTTAAATATCCATAATTGTATAGTATAGTTTTTTATTATTTTTGTATGGAAAAACTTGAACGCAGAACCATCAGCAACTAGCAGCTGCCCGTTACCGTTAAATTGTATAGAGCTAGAACCAAAACCAGCCTTAGGGTTACTAGTGCTATGTATTACATTTGATCCAAGTATTGAGTAATTATTAACAGAGGAATCTTCGAATGCGGAACTGTTTGTCGTCTTGTCGCTTTGTAAATGAAATTCAGAACAATTATCTTCGCCGTCAACTTCTTGAAGACCTAGGGCATCATTAACATTGAAAGTTGTAAACTCGAGAGCATCTTCCGTATCGTTAACTTTTACAAACTTTCCACTTTCACCAATAAAAGAGCTTGGGGTGTCAGTTAAGTCTTCAAAAGTAGAGGATCCTCCTCCGCCGCCTCCGCCGCCACCGCCATTTTGATCTATATATTCACGAACAGATTTACCCATTTCGTAAATTCCTGAAAGCATTGATTTAGTTGAGTCTGACATATTTAACAAGGGGTTGGAAGTAATGCTGCGGGCGGGGTGAAGTTACTTGTGTATACTGCTTTTTTGCTGACTCTATAGTCTTGCATATGTTTTAGATTATTTGTCCATCCACCAAAATAACTCTTATTCCCAATTTCTGCCTCATACGGAGATGCATATACCGATCCATTTATGGTAGCATCAATTTCTCTCTGGCCATTTACATAGAGATACATAGAATTACCACTTCTGACTGCCGCAATATGAGTCCAATTACTTAATATGCTTGCCATTCCTGTATTAGTGTGCTCAAGGACTAAATTATTTAGAAATCGTAACTTATCCTGATTAAGGGTAATTGACAATTCTATTGTTGATGTCGGGTCTACACCTTTTGTTACGATGATATCTTTTGTTGATGTTGTGATAGGTGAATCATATTTTAGCCAGAACTCAACTGTAAAATCATTTGATCCAAAATTAGCTGAACTAAACTCGAGCAACTTATTGTTATCGAAAAATAAAGTACTTTCACCAAACAAAGTTTCAGAATCGTCAATAAATGATTGATTGGTTACGTTGTTTGGGTTGGTGATTGTTCTGTTGTTATCGCTTTTATCTTCGACTGCTCCTCCAGAAGATACTTGTAGATGAAAATCAACTTCGCTGCAGCTTGGTTGATTAGGAGCAACTGTACATTCAAAATACCCAGTAATAGAAGCGTCTTGATCAATGAATATAGTTTCCTGGGCATTTGTTTTAGGGAAATTTGGTAAATTGGATTTCCATTCTTTAAATGTGCAAGTGGCATTAGCTCCAACAAATGGCTGAGCTGTTATGTTAATGTCTTGATTCGCGGCAAACATACCCCATTTAAATGTGGTTTCATCTATCACCACAGTATTTTGCTCTTGAGCCAGGTTTGAGTCAGTAAATAAGCACACATCATGAATAAAATCATGAATATTCGTTTGATTACTTAATCCCGCGCTAAATGAAGTGCTAGAGTTGTCTGCTAAAAATTGATCTTTATATTCCGTGTATTGGTTGTATTCCTCAAGATTTGAAACGCAAGCAGGAGCTTCTGAGGGCGGAGCAATCGCATCTGCTCCAACCTTAACCCACTCCCCATTACAGCCAATAAACAAATCACAACCAACAGTTATTAATTGCCCATCGGTTGGGTTATCGGGTAAATCGGTTATATCGTCGACAGAGCCCGCTCCTCCTCCAGCTGGCATATCAACCCACTCTAAGCCTGTAGTTGTTGATTGTAAGATTTTACCATCATCGTAACCCGTCGGTGTATCCATTAAACCAGTAAAGCTAAGGCCCGTAGACATCCTTTGAGAGAGTCCAGAGATATCGCTTTGGTTTTTTAAGAAGCCTGAAATTAAATTAATATTAAAATCATTTATTTCTGATTGAGATAAAGAATCATAAAGGTCACTACCTAATACAAATTTTTGAAAGTCAGGCCAAAATGTTTCACTACTAAATGCTGGTCCAATAATTAACTCTAGATCTTTTTTTAATAAATCAAATTTTTGCGATGCATCAAAAAAGTTTTGAATAAATTTTGTACTATCTTGCAATACGGCATCTTGATCGCTAAAGCTTGATCCGTACATTTTGTTAATAGAGTCTATAATGTTTTCAGTTGCAATATTTGTTAAGCTAGTGACTTGACCTACAGCTAAAGAAAATGACTTTTGGCCACTTGCGATATCACTAAATATTTGTATTATAACTGATAAATCATTAGTGTCATTGATTTCTGGAATAGCTTGACTGAAAATAGTTTTTAATGGGTTCCTGAAGTTATTAATCAAGAAACCTGCGAAGTTATGAGAGCTGATTATTAAATCTGAAAAACTAATATTCTGTATACTATCAAATAAGGGATTTGCATTGTTTCCGTCTGTAGCATTTCCATTGAAGTAATTTGTCATTTGCTGGCCAAATTCTTTTTCGCTATTTAATATAGTTGCAGTTGAGCTATTGTCATATGTCCAGGTTATGTTGATTGGAGTCATTCCAGCTATTGACCCAAAATTTCCCCAACTAAATTGAAATGATTGAGCTTCTAGACCACCAAAATTGGCGGAATTTAGACCTTTAGTCATGGTTTCTCGCTCTGCTCCAGGAGTTGGAATAAATTCTGCTGAATTTAATGGTTGTATAAGAGCTGTAGACTGAACGACTCCAGCATCTTTTTCGTCAAAATAATCAAGTGCTTTATTGTCTGAATTTCTATTACCAATTTTATCTCTTGTTTCTGTTTTAATTAAAAAGAAACCTTCTGGATTATTAGAGTCGGGAAATGGAGGTTCTGTAGGCATATTATGAATATTCTATAGTGATAATAAGTTGTGAGTTTTCTAATAACCCTAGTTGACTGTTTTCATTAATAAAAATTTCTCCGCCAAGATCAAAAGTTTCCAATAGTACAGTGTCCACTTTAACAGAATCTTGACCTTCAACTTTAAATAGCATTGAAAGCCTTTCATCAAATTGACTAGATTCAAAGCTATCTGGAAAAAATCCATTAAAATTTGCTGAAAGCAAACCAGATTCATCTCCAGTAAATGTGCCAGCTTTAATTTTCCATGAACTATAACCCCTTCTTATTGGCAGTAAATCTAAAGGCAGACTAACTGTAGTCGTTGATCTCCCTGTTATTATCCATTGAGTCTCTTTGGGGAAAGAGCTAGCAGATGGAGTGATGGAGGGGGTGGGAGTAAGGAAAGGGGTTAGTGACGGTGTGGGTGTTGGTGTTAAAGTTGGGGTTACACTTGGGGTAGTCGCTGCTACTTCTTGATTTTTTGCTTCGCTTTCGAACTCTGCATAAGGAGTGATATTAGCTGTTGGATTGCTTTGAAGCTTTTCCATTTGAGCAACCACCCATTCAAATTTTGATTGAAATCCTAATATTGTTACAGCTCCAACATTCTGAGGATCAAATTGAGTGGCTGAAGACATAAACTCCCTAATCGTACTCTTTAGTAGTTGTTTTGCATTTGAATCAGGACTTTTCTCGATCAATAATATATCATCGAGATTAAAATCGCTTCCTTCTGGCAACTGGTCTGGTCTTTTTGTCGGCATTTTTATTTATTACACTTTTTTTTACATATTTAACATAATGATTCGAGCTTTTATACTGGCGTAGGAGTTATACTCGGTGTAGGAGTTGGTGTTGGGCTAGTACCAAATAGTGGATCTGCTGGGTTATAAGGTTCGGCTTGATTATAGTCTACATTAAAACCCATATCGTGGAGGAACCCTATTGTGACTTTACTAAGCGGTGTATGATCTCCACCTTCGCTCCATCCAGCCATCAGTTCATGCTCTAAGCCTGGATGAAACACTCCCCCAATTGTGCGGTCATTGTTTGAGTGAAAGTGAACATCCCCTTCTTCTGGATGAGAGTTTGCTGTTCCGTCCCCACCATTATCTTCAACGGGTATGCCTGATAATTGACTAACATCATAACCTAAAGGAGATAGATAATCTTTGTATGCTTGAAATGCATGTTGCCCAGTATAGTAATATTTCTCAACACCAGATTCTTGATATACTGC
>Ga0181399_1001016_pt1 | contig 10078 bp, 5 predicted proteins | sample 22SPOviralmetaG_FD_130128 | JGI IMG/M metagenome (GOLD analysis project Ga0181399, IMG submission 130128) | Marine viral communities from the oligotrophic San Pedro Time Series (SPOT) site, San Pedro Channel, CA, USA - 22 SPOT_SRF_2011-05-21 | ecosystem: Environmental > Aquatic > Marine > Strait...
AACCTCTCTTGCAATATTTTCTACTTTTGCATCTACAATGCATCCCCATGTATCTTATTCAGCAGTATCTCGATATTCAAAGAAACATAGATATGATAGATTTTCTGCAATAACTCGAACTGAAAAACCAGTTAATTTCTACGATATAGTAATGCCTGATTATGTTACTGTATCATATGAAGTAATAATATGGACTGATTTTACAGAACACATGAATAAAATCGTTGAAGCATTTCAATATGCAACAGATGAGTATTGGGGAGATAAGGGTGGATTTAAATTTAGAACAAAAATAGATTCATTTGATAATACAACTGAAGTTGGTGAAGGAACACAACGAATTGTTCGTACAACATTCACAATGATGGTTAATGCATATCTTTTACCAGAACAATTTGATAATGAAAGTACTCATAAAAAAGTAATAGGACCTAAAAAGGTTGTTTTCGGTACGGAAACTGATTTAACAGGAAAATCTCTAAATATGGGACAACAATCATTAGATTCTGAATATGCTGATGTAATTGATTTCATGTCAATCAGAGGAAGTCAAGATGCAACTTTTATAGATGCAGATTCCGTAAAATTAACTAATGTAGAATTACCAGTACTTCCACCTCAACTTGTTGGGGTATTTGATGTAGATGATTGGTTTAGAGTTTATATTAATGGTGTGCTTATACCATATAACAAGTATAATTATACATCTCAGAAAACTTCAAATGAAATTACGTTTAACTTTGGAACAGGTTCCCTAGATGGTGATGGCAGACTAGTTGCAACTGCAACTGAATTGGGTTATATACTCGAAAGTGGTGATGAATTTGGTATAACTGGTAAATTTTTAGAACTATAATGGCTATCAAGGATTTAAAAAAAATATTAGAACAAGTACACGAGTTTAATGAATTTAAACTTGAAGAAGTTAATTCTCGTCATCCAAAATATTTTATATGGAAAGTCCCTAATGTAAAAATGAAAGATTTAAATATAAAATTACACAAAAATAGGAAAGAACACTCAAGGTTTGATATATTTATAAATGGTCAGTTTATATTGGAACGAGATTATATAAGTGAGCAGAAAGATAATGACTTTTTAGTTAAATTTATAAAAGAAAATTTTCCATTTAATTTGGAAAGTGATGATGATATTAAAGTTGAAGGAGATATTGAATCGGTATGAGTAAAAAGAAACCAAATATTGTAACTCCCTTTGATGATAAACAAAGATTTAGAGAATTGGTAAACGAGGTAATAAGTGATACATCTATTTTTACCCACATTCCAGATTCTATTAGTTTGAGTGGTAATTTATTTACCGTTACTCTTTCTAATAAAAGATTTGTTTTTGAAGAGATAAAAGTAGATTCATCAGCAGATTATGTTGATGTTTATTTGACTGGAATTAAAAAACCATCAAGTAGTTACTCAGTTACACAAAATGAAACAGATATAGTAATTAATTTTACTGAAAATATTACATTAGCACCAGAGCTAGTTGTATATACAGATTTCTCAGTAAAAGGAAAGATAGTGAGCAGATAATATGGCAACATTAATTCAAAGTAAACAGATACAAGGTGTAGTAACTGCATCGGTAATCGAAGGAGATTTTACAGTAGCAGGTGGTGGGTTAGTTAACCTATCTGAAGCATCTGGTGTTAGTGGTTCATTTACTGGTTCATTTCAAGGAGATGGAAACTCACTTACTAATATACCATTTAGTTCACTCGTATCATTACCAACTATAATAAGTGGTTCAACACAAATTACAGATGGTAGTAATATCGTAAGTGGTTCTGTACTAAGAACTTTAGACGGAACAGGTGTAATTAGTGGTTCTGTGTTAAGGAATTTGGATGGAACTAGTGTTTTAAGTGGCTCAATATTAAATTATTTACCAAGTGGAAATGTTAGTGGTTCTTCTCAAGTTTCCATAACTCAAACAAGTGGATTCTCTGCGTTTAGTTCATCAATTGCTACATCAATCGGAAATATCACCGATACAGATGACCAAACTCTTACATTTAATCAAGCTTCTAAAGAATTAACCATATCAGAAGGAAATACTATTGACCTATCATCCCTCGGAGGAGGTGGTGGAGGTGGAGGTTCTTCTATATGGACTACTGAAGATGGTAAGTATAAAGTAAGTGCAGATTTAGATGTAACTGGTTCTATTACTGCAACTTCATTCGTAGGTTCATTAGATTACTCAAATCTTACAAATAAACCAAGTGGAATCGTTAGTGGTTCGGTATTAAGAACACTCGATGGAACTGGTGTAGTTAGTGGTTCAGTAATCACAACTTTAGATGGAACTAATGTAGTTAGTGGAAGTGTTTTAAGAACACTTGATGGAACTGGTGTAATAAGTGGTTCGGTATTACGAAATTTAGATGGAACTAACGTAATTAGTGGTTCAGTATTAAGAACTTTAGATGGAACTAACGTTTTAAGTGGTTCTAAAACTAATATAACCTCATTAAATTCATATACATCATCAACTGATAGTAGATTATCTAGTATAGAAGCAGCAACCGGTTCTTATTTAACATCTGAAACAGATTCTCAAACACTTTCTATTGATGGAGACCAATTAACAATATCAACTGGTAATACAATTACATTACCAAGTGGAGGAGGAGGTTCAGTACCAGCAGGAACAATTAGTGGTTCTGCACAAGTTATTGGTTCTTTACCAAGTGGAACAATTAGTGGTTCATCTCAAATAACAGATGGTAGTAGTATAGTTAGTGGTTCTGTTATTAGAACATTTGATGGTACTGATATAGTTAGTGGTTCTGTAATTAGAACATTTGATGAAACAGGTATATTTAGTGGTTCATTAGTTGCAGGTACAAACATTACAATAAACCAAGTTGGAGATAATTTTGAAATATCTTCTTCAGCAAGTGGTGGTAGTGCAAGTGTAACTGTTTCTGATTCAGCACCTAGTTCTCCATCACAAGGAGATTTATGGTGGAAATCTAATGATGGCAATCTTTATATCTATTATGATGGATATTGGGTAATATCAACTGATATATCAACGGGTTTACCAGCAGGAGTAGTAAGTGGTTCAACACAGATAACCTCAATAATTACTGATTCTTATATTTCAGCTTCAGCCGCTTCAAGTGGATTTGGTAGTGGTGGTGGAACAAGTGATTTTACTCAACTAACAAATGTACCAAGTGGGTTAGTATCTAGTTCAGCACAAGTTACTGATGGTAGTAATATAGTTAGTGGAAGTGTACTCACAACTTTAGGTGGAACTGATGTAATTAGTGGTTCATCTCAAATTACTGGACTAGGATTTATATCAGAATCATTCTCAACGGATGGAACTAACATAGTTAGTGGTTCTGTACTCACAACTTTAGATGGGACTGGTGTAATTAGTGGAAGTGTATTAAGAAACTTAGATGGAACAGGTGTAGTTAGTGGTTCTGTATTAAGAAACTTAGATGGTAGTGGAGTAATTAGTGGTTCAGTATTGAGAACACTTGATGGAACTAGCGTAATTAGTGGTTCATCTCAAGTTACTGATGGTAGTGGAATTGTAAGTAGTTCAGCTCAATTAACATATAATGGAAATAGAGTAGTATCGAATACAGATTTACCAAGTGGTGTTTATAATAATAACTTTGGTACAAGTGGTTCAGTTGAAGAATTTATAACTAAAGTATTCTTCCCTAACACTACTCCAACTATAACAACAGGTAATCAAACAATAGAAGAATATACATCAAATGGTTCAACAATTGTAACTATTGCAGGAACAGATGCTGAAGGACAATCACTTACATTCGGAACTGCTTCATCTTATACTGATGATTTAGTTAGAGTAGCATCAAATGGTGTTCTAACTTTAAATGCTTTAGCAGTATCATCATCATTCAATACTGATTCAGTAGGTGGAGTACATGGACATACATTTACTGCAACTGCAACAGATACATTTAATGCAATTGTTGAAAAGGATATTACGATATTTGTAACACCAAATGAATCACCTAAATTTAGAGAAGGTTCAACTGGTGGAAATGTTATTACTTCTGTAACATCTAACTTAAATGAAAACTCTACAAATAATACTTTGGTAAAAAGAGTATTCTTTACAGATACGGAAGGTGATGCAATCACTATCACCTCATCATCGATTGATAATAATCATTTCGATATAACAAAATATTCAACTTATGTTGATATTAGACAAAATACTGGTTCATTAGATTATGAACAACAAACAACTTATACATTTAGTATAACTGCTTCGGATGCACATTATGAAAGTGGTGAAGATTCCGATTCAAGAACTTTCTTACCAATTACCATAAATGTAACTGATAACTTAGCACCAACGTTAAGTAATCAACAAGTAACTGGACTAAATGAAAATTCATCAAATGGAGCATCAGCTGGTAATATATCTGCAACTGATAATGAAAGTGATTCAATATCATTTGTATCTTTTAATTTACATAAACTAATACTAGATGGTTCAGTTGTAGCTAGTGGTTCATATGGTGGAACATCACAAGCAACTGACCCACATGAAAATCCATTCAACATGGATTCAAGTGGTAATGTAACAAGAAAAACAGGAGTTCATTTAAATTCTGATTTAATAAATGAATATCAATATAGAGTAACAATACGAGATACGTTTAATGAAACAATCTCATCAGCTTCAGTTGTTAGTGTACCAGTTTCAGATGATATTGCAGCAACTATATCAGATAATTGGTCTGCTGGTCCTTATATAAAAGAATCAGAACAAAGTGGTACAACTATAAAGACAACAAATTATGGTTCAACACAAGCAGATTACAATTCAAATCAAAGTGGTACATGGGCATCATCTAATTCAGAAATTGCAATAAATTCAAATGGTAATTTATCAATAGGATTTGATATAAGTGGTTCTGCTAAACAAAGTGGAGATTCATTAACATCAACAATTACATTTACAAATACATTCGGTACTCAAACTACTGATAGTTTAAGTGTAACTATTTTAGAAAATGATGCACCAACTGCAACATTTACAAATCAAACATCAAACTTAAATGCTAATTTAGCAACAACAAATACAAACTTAGTTCTTGTAGGAATTACAGATACAGAAGGGGATACACCATATTCTGCTTCATTGAGTGGAACGGATGCATCTAAACTTAATTTAGATTATCAAAACTCTAATTCATCATCTGTTTATATAAGAGCAAATGAAGATTTATCTGCTGGAACTTTAAATTACAATCTTAAAGTTACTGATAACTATGATAAATCAACAACATATAGTAGTAAAACAATAACAATCGCATCAGCGAATGATGGTACACTTGGTGGAGATACAACTTCTTACATCATAGAATCAGGAGAAAATGGAGAAGCAATTAGAGATGCAAGTGGATTTGGTGCAGGTAACCAATCACAAATGAGTGTATCTTATTCACCAAACTATGGTTCACAAGTAGTACAAGGTTCATCATGGACTTCATCAAATCCGGCAATATCAATAAATACAAGTGGACAATTATCACTTGCATTGGATATTAGTGGTTCAACTACTTCAAGTGGTGATGATATTGTTTCAACAATCGGATTCCAAGACCAATATGGTAATGCTGGAAGTGGAACTGTAACTGCGAATGTATTTGCTAATCTAGCACCAACTGCTACATTTACAAATCAAACTTCAAACTTTGAAACCGATAATGCAACAACGGGTACTACTATGGTTAGTATGAGTATTTCTGATACAGAATCAGATACTCCATTCTCGGCATCACTAAGTGGTACGGATGCAAGTTCATTACAATTGGTGTACACAAATGCAAACTCTTCTTCGGTTGGAATACAAGCATCTGGTAATTTATCAGCTGCAACTTACAATTATAATGTAAGAGTAACTGATAACTTTGGTAAGAGTACCGATTATAATAGTAGAAGTTTCACAGTTGCAACATCTGCAGATTACGGAAAGGTTTATGTGTACGATAGTGGATATAACAACTCAACATATAATACTTCAATTGGTATTAGTAGTGAAGATGGTTCAACTCCACCAGTAGCAACACCATATAGTGATATTGGATTTATTGACCAAATAATAAATGATGATGTACTAGGTGATAGTTCATTTACCTATTCATTTGGTGGTACACAAACTGCATCTAAATTAGCAGAAGGTACAGGAGCAAATGTACATGATGTATTAAGAGCAATGGGAAGTAGTGGTGTAATAAGTAGAACCAATAGTAATCACTTTATTATAATATTCCCATCTACAAGTGATATGGGTGGAATACCAACAACTACAACCGATTCATATGGTGGTTCTACGACTGGAAGGTATGTTTTGGAAGTTGGAACTGATGGAACAACAATTGATGGTTCAAACACATTAGAATCATCAGATATCAATCAAATAACACTAGCAACTGCACACCTTGGATATACAAATTGGTATGTAGTTGGAGCAACAAACCAAGTTGCAAGTTCAACTAATTTTAATTTAGGATTAAATGCGGAAAGTGGAAGTGGGGGTGTATAATGAAAAATAATATATTTAATATAAAGGAAAAGAAAAATGCCATCGTATAGTTCAAAATTACAATTATCATCAACTGCCCAAAGCAATAATATTGTACTAGCAGATATTGACAAAATTAAAGGCGCGTTTAAAGTTTACACTTCAACTGCTTTAAATGCTGAATCAGTAAACTATTTTGCAGATGGTCAAATTGTATATGTAGAAGATAGTGGTTCATTATATAAAGCAAATGTATCACCAGCAGACCCACCAAATACATTCGTAGATTCAGTAACGTTTTCTCCTTTCTCATTTAATAGTGGTTCGTTTGTATCTGCATCATTTAATAGTTCAACAAGTGCGTTAACTTTATTTGGTGAAGACTTAGCTGGTTCAACAAGAGTATCTCAATCAATAGATTTATCTTCTCTCGAAGGAGGAGGAGGTGGAGGTGGAGGTGGTGATATCACCGCTGTATTTACATCTGATGAAGGTATTACTGGTGGAGCATCGAGTGGAAATGTTGTATTAGAACTAACTGCAGGTGATGGTGTTCTTTTAAACTCAACTGGTATTAATGTAAGTACTGGTTCTACTCATTTTCAAGAGGGTGTACAAAAAATAAACTTAGACGGTGGTTTAATATAATAAAGATAGATATTTATACTAAGAAAACTATATAGTTGCAACTAGGGCAAATGACCCGAAAAAATAAAGGTTAACATTTATTAATTAATATAACAAAAGGAAAAAAAAAACAATGGCACAAATTATTCAGCACAAAAGAGGTGTATTAGAAGATTTGAGTGGAGTAACCGCCAATAAAGGTGAATTACTAGTTGTAACGGGTTCAACGATATCTGCATTAGCGGATGGTTTGGTCTTTGTTGGAAACCATTCTGATTTAACCTCGGTGAACAAAATCTTAACAGGTTCTTCTTCACCAAATATGACTTCTTATGATGTGGGTGTAAATGGGTTACCATTTTACAACACAACCGATAAAAAATTACAAATTTTAAGAAATGATGGAAATATTGATATCGTTCTTAAGAAAACTTCGTTAGATTTAGATGGTACAGGTTTAGTATCTTCTTCTGCACAAGTACAAAGTTTGGGTGGTGTAAACGATTCAACACTTACTATAACTGCAGGAACAAACCTAAGTGGTGGTGGTACATTTACTAGTAACCAATCATCTAATTCAGCGGTAACTCTTAATTTAGATACTGATGCAAGTGGATTCGTTTCAGGAGCACAACAAATATTAGATTTAGTTTCTATCGATGAAGATAACTTCTCATCCAATTCAGCAACTAAAGTACCAACTCAACAATCTATAAAAGCATATGTAGATTCTAAAGCAGCAGCTCAAGATAATACAGATGAACTAACAGAAGGTTCAAGTAATCTTTTTTATACAGATGCAAGAGTAAAACTTAAAATAGATGCAGATGGTGTAATTTCTGGTTCAGACCAAGTTGCTTCAACATTCGCTCAAACTATTTTAGATGATGCAGATGCAGGAGCAGTTAGAACTACAATTGGTGTAGATGCAGCTGGAACTGATAACTCAACTAACGTAACATTAGCTGGTTCATTAGATTATTTATCAATTTCTGGTCAAGCAATTACACTAGGACAAGTAGATTATTCTTCAGATATATCAAACTTACCAACTTTAGTAGTTGTAGGAACAGGAGCTGGAGATGCACTTGCAGGTAATACAACAACAATTACTTCTACTCAAGCAGGAAACATTACTACAAACAACGCCAAAGTTGGTTATACTGATGCACTTGTAAAACTTAAATTAGATGCAGATACTGTAATTAGTGGTTCATCTCAAGTAAATGCAGATTCAATCACAAACTTTGATACCAATGTACAAGCTTTCTTAAGAGCAACTGATGTAATTAGTGGTTCATCTCAAGTAACTGGACTTACTAACACACAAATTAGTGGAGTAAATCATTCAAAAATTGATTTTGGTGGTTCAGAATTAACATCTGGTTCATTAGGATTGGTTATAGGAGATGGTTCTGCTACTGATACAGTAAATGTTGGTGTAAATACTTTAGTATTCGCAGGTACTGCAAATGAAATAACAACTGCAGTAACTAATAATCAAGTACAAATTGGATTACCTGATAACGTAACAGTTGGTGGTAACATGATAATTAGTGGTAACTTAACTGTAAGTGGAGATACTGTTCAAACTAACACTACTACATTAAATGTTGAAGATAATATCATCAACGTTAACTATGGTGGTTCTGCTACCGATGGTGGACTTTATGTTTCTGATGTAACTGGTGGTAACTTAACAAGTGGTTCTATTCTTTGGGATGGTACTAATGATTATTGGAAAGCTGGAGCGAAAGATTCTGAAGCTAGGGTAATTGTTGGTAACGGAACTGATACTGCAGGGAAAATAACTAAATTCTCAGCTGATGGTGTAATTACTGATTCTATTATTTCTGAAAGTGGTACAACTGTAACAATTTCAAATGATTTAATTCTTAGTGGTTTAACTGCATCTTCATTCTTAGTTTCAAATGGTTCTAAACAATTAGTATCAATTGCAAGTTCAACGGATGGTGATATTTTAGTATCAAATGGAGCAGGTACATTCTCTGCAACAAATACCATCGATGGTGGTACATTCTAATAAAAGTTTAATCATTAATTGATTTTAAAAATTAATCCCATACTCAAAAGGTGTGGGATTTTTTTTATACTTTTCAATTTCTTATACTTATATAAGTGAAGTTATATTATCGAGAATCACAAAATACAAGAATAGGTATATTTATATAAAATAAATGGGAAAAGAATTTAGATGGCAACATTAAAACTAAGAAGAGGTAGTTCCTTCACCTCACCACAGATATCAGAACCTTTTTTCAACACATACAACAATACAATGTTGTTGGGGTTTGGTACTACTAATGGTGAACATATTACCCTCGTAAAGCTAGGAGCTAATACGGGTTCAATTGAACTAACAGGTGATTTAACAGCATCAAACGTTACTCTTACTGGTGATTTATCCGCCAGAAATGTTAGTTTGAGTGGAAACATAATAATTGGTGATGAGATACAAGATAACATCACAGTACAAGGACAGTTTAGTGGTTCACTAATACCATCTGCATCTAATGAATATGATTTAGGTTCAACTACGAAAAAATGGAGAAATCTTCATGTTGTTAATGGAACAATCGATAATGTAACACTACCTGGTAGTAATATAGTTTCATCTTCTCAACAAATCTCTGATTATAATGTATATTTAGAAATAAATGGTGATAATGTTGTTTCAGAATCTGCACAAATAAACCACGATGCAACGACAGGATTTGTAAACAATGAACACATTAATCACTCAGATGTACTAATCAACGCTGGTGATGGTATGAGTGGTGGTGGTAACATTGTTAGTTCAAGAACATTAGGACTTAATACAGGCTCCGACCATTTCTTAGAAGGAGTAAAGAAAAAAATAAATACTGAAGATGTAGTTAGTGGT
>Ga0181399_1001017_pt1 | contig 10076 bp, 11 predicted proteins | sample 22SPOviralmetaG_FD_130128 | JGI IMG/M metagenome (GOLD analysis project Ga0181399, IMG submission 130128) | Marine viral communities from the oligotrophic San Pedro Time Series (SPOT) site, San Pedro Channel, CA, USA - 22 SPOT_SRF_2011-05-21 | ecosystem: Environmental > Aquatic > Marine > Strait...
AAAATATGATACATGCAATTATCTAAAATATGATACATGCAATTATCTAAAATATGACTATAAGTATGAAGTTGAAAAAGTAGAAACTAATTTTGATAATCCGAAAGATTTAAAATCTATAATTGGCAATACCTATCAATCATGTACTTTGATACAAGATTGTTTTATAAAAATGGTAGAATTAAATGTATTAATGCAAAATGCACATGTTAAAGGGGAGATATTTAGATTAATTGAAAAAGAATATGATAACAATGTGGCTCTTTCAATTAGATATAATTCATTAGTTAAACTTAATCAAGAATACAACAATATATATAAAGAAAAATTTATCATATACAAATTTCCATTTCAAAAGTCAAATATTTGTTCTATATGTTTTGAAGATACATCAAAAAATGATAGTGGAAATTTACCATGCGGACATGCTTTTCATTATCATTGTATTTCATCGTGGTTTAACTCATCACAAGGAGAAACACAAAAGTGTTGTCCAAATTGTAGAGTAAGTTTTGACATATCAAAATATAGATTTTGTAGAAAAATAACTGTTTAATTATCTAAAAACATATGAATTATAAACAATATGAAGAAAACAATACTTATATAAAATTCATCTATTTTAATACATTTGTTAATTTGATTAGAAGTTGAACTAGAAGATGTTAATTTATAAATCGTTTTAGATAAACACGAACATTTAAAACTGTTGTCAGTATTGTTTAAACACAACATATTGAAAGTAAGATGGTATGAAGTGAATAAATGTTTTCAATTTTTTGAAAAAGATTATCCTAGATTGCAACACATTTGTCATTGATAACTTTACATGGTTTTGTAGGATGGTTACTACGTTCGTTACATTTAGCACGAATTGTATTCTTACCTTTTTCTGTTTTTTTTTCTTCAATTTGTTCGTTTAATTTAGAACAATCCATAGGTTGTCTACCTTTTTTAGGAGGAGTGGTAGATTTTTTAGGAGGAGTGGTAGATTTTTTAGGAGGAGTGGTAGATTTTTTAGGAGGAGTTGTTAATTTTTTAGGAGGGGGTGTTGTTTTTTTGTTATCAATAGAAACACATTTGTCATTGATAACTTTACATGGTTTGATAGGATGATTACTACGTTCATTACATTTATCGCGAATTGTATTCTTACCTTTTTCTGTTTTTCTTTCTTCAATTTGTTTGTTTAATTTAGAACAGTCCATAGGTTGTTTTCCTTTATTAGGAGATGATACTGGTTTAGTTTTTGATTTTCCTTTATTGGAAGGTGATACCGGTAATGGAACTGGTAGTTTGTTTAAAGGAGTTGTTGATTTAGTTTTATTTATTTCTTTGATTGCTGAATGAAGAGATTTGGATTTAGTTTGAGGTGTGATGAGATTATGATCATAAATTTTATATTTAGGATCAGCATATGTACTTTTAACATAAATAAGTGCTTGGCGATTGTTATCTGTTAAATTGAAACATAAATTTTTCTTAACTTTATTATTAAGATATTCAACATAATCAGGAAAATTACAATGTTTGGTATCAATACAAAAGTCATGGTCTTTATATTGTTTCCAATTATATGGAAATAAATGACAAGCTTCTGCATAATGTTTATTGGGTGTAAAATTCATATTGTAAGAAGGGTCTTTAGATAAAAAGTTCCAACCATTGTATAAATATGGTTTGTTTTTGCAAGTAATTCCTGCAATTGCATGATATCTGTGTTCTGAATTTTTTTTATTAACTAAATAGGTGGAATCAAGAATAAATGAGTCATTTTTGAAATTTAATTCTTTTTCAAATTTGGAATTAGAAAGATTTTTAATAAATATAACGTCTATAGATGGGTACATGTCAATATCATTTTGTTTTACTTTCATAATTTTAGAATTCATGTAAATATCTCGTAACATCTCAACATTTTTTAAAAGTTGTGTTTTTGTTACTTTAGATAAAATAAGTGGTTTAATATCTAAAGATGTGTTTAGTATACTAGACAAGAAAAATTTGTAAGGTGGGGAAATATTATTAATAACTGTGAATATTGTATTAAAAATTTGTGTGTTTTCTTTTGATATTTCTATTTGATCTTTATCTTTTTTAAAGTTGATATAACGAAGACGATTCGGTAAAAGCAAATCTAATATATTTGGTGGTAAATTAAAGACAGAATTGATATCAAGAATGAGACCAGTTTTTGTATATTCTAAACATAAGAGTTTATTTTGTAAATTCATGAAATTGAACATGTAATAGTAATATAACATACCATCATTCCCTGCGTCTTTATCAGGATCATGGTCAAAGTAATCTGTATAATTTTTATATAAAGATCCTAGTATTTTTTCTGGTTTCATGAAACTATTAAATCGTTTAATAGATTTTGCGTCTTTAATATAACTTTTGAATAAAATATTTTCAATGATGTCATAGAATACTTGTTTTGTTTTTAATTGTTCATTGTTCAAATTTGTTAATTGTGCGATGAAAAAATTTCTTGACAATTCACTATAAAATAAAATCATAAGTAAAGCATTAAACCAACAAGTTGGACCGAATTGAGGTATGGTAAACACATTTTTGCAAACATTTTCATCTGTATCAACCATTTATTTATCTATAATTTTTTTTATATCTTTTGCTAGTTTTTCAATATCATGTATTTTTTCTCTTCTAGACTTATTCATGGTATTTGCTAATTTCTTTATTTCAAGTGGATTGTGCATAAATTGTGAAACAGTAGAAGATGTTTTTGTTGGACTAATAGTTTTTGTAGTTTTTTTAGGAGGAGGAGGTGGAGGCGGTGGTGGTGGAGCTGCGATACGATTAACTGTAGTAGAACACATATTTTTTAAAACTTCAGATAAATTTTGTAATGTGTGTATTTCACCTTTTATTTTGTTGAGATCGTTTTCCATTTTTCGGTCTAATATTTCTTGATGAGGTAAATATGTATTCAGTCTACTGTTTAGAGCTTGAAGCCAATCACTTAGTTGTATAGATAGTTCTGCAACCTTTAGCCATCTTTTGTAATGAGTTTTATCTAAAGAGCTTAACTTTTTATCTACAATAGCAGTTATTTTTTTATTTATTTGTTCTGTTTTGGGTTTTGTAGGCATTGTTTATCATGATGATGCGAAAAAAAAACCTGTAAAACTTTTTTTGTAAACACTTACCTCTTAATAAAGGATTATCGTAGGTTTCACTGATGGTCATGTATTGTCCATTTATATGGCACAAATAAAACATTTACACGTTTCGTATTTTTTTGATTGTCAAAACAAAAGGTATGCTGATTTATTCTAAAATAGATAATCTCTCAAAAATCCTATGTAAAATTGTTTGTTTAATTTTATGCATTCCTTGTGAAAATTAGGATATACCTTACACCGTCTAAAGTCTTTTTTCAAATCACCCGAATACATGACAGGTGGATAACGCAATCCGTCGAATTTAGAACTAAACTTATCGTACAAAATCACTCGTTTCTTCATCAACATGCAAAAATAATAACAATGATACGTATTCGTTACCACATACTCCGTCTCGCCGATGAATTGTATGATCTTTTCTATCGGCTTGTTATTCCTCATCTTATGTAAATCCAACGGAATTTTATGATGAATATGCTCCAAAATACCATACTTTCTAACCAGTGTATACTTCTTTTGTAACTCTGGTATCATACATGATGAACATGGTAGATACGGAATGTTGTAGGGGGTGACATAGTCACGGATTCCTATTTTTTTGAAGGACTCATATTCTATCGGACGACTAATCTTAGAATTTTTGTGTAAATTAATACCAATACCCCATCCATAGCAGTTCGGTGTTGACATCAACACCTTGTTGATTGTGTGGTTCCAAGAATCGTTGTTGTCAATCAATCCTCCCCCACTGAATATCACAAAATCACCACGCTTTATACTATCAAACTTCACTTTATATATATCATGTTTCATAGTATTGGGAAAATAAAAATAGTTCCCACACGACGACACCATGTCCCCAGTATTGCTCTTGTCAATACGATGGATTATATGAATTCTTTTCATTCTGAAATATACAAACACAACACACAACACAATAAGCAAAATCCAAATCCAAATCCAAATCATTTATTTAATTTATAATTTAATTTATCATGAGAATGTGTTAAATTAAATTACAAACGTAAAAACATTTTAGGGGAACAACTATATTATCAACATATACAATATAATTTTTAAAATATTAAAATTGGTGTTCTTCCCAATATTCATAATAATAAAAATAGAAACAAATAGTTTTTTCAAAAGGTTTTTTTCTAAAAAAACAACTAATTTAAAAGAATAAATTTAATACAAATAGAATAATGCATGTTGATTTTGTAGAAAGCAATACATACGTATTATAAATATCTAAAATTAACGAAAAAGTATCTGAAAGTTTCACATAGCATACAAAAATTGGAGAAGATGTTTTATTGATAAAAAACATGAATTTTTATCCATATGTATTTGTAATCATTACAATCGTGTTATACACGATGATTTTGTCTTTTTTTGATAAAAGTCATTTCAATGGAATTAATGATGTTGAGAAATCATTAATGACAAAAATATTTAATCGTTTTTATTTGATAACGACAACATTTTCAACAGTTGGATACGGTGATATAAGTCCAAAATCTAAAATCACAAAAAGTATAATAATATCATTACAGTTATTGATGATTTTTGAAATTATTCAATTAATATCTGCTAAAGATTCATATTCTATCTAATTTTTCATTTGTTTTAACATTATTTTATTCAATATTATTTGCATACGTACTAAAGATTTTCTTTAATATAGAATAACCTTGGTGACTTGGATGTCCTCCATTATCAACAACACATTTATCAAATGTTATATTTTCATTGTGTAAATACAAATCAATGTCAACATAGTTATTGGGGTATCTTTGACACATTTCATCGTAACCATACTCATCATACATGTCTGATTTATGTAATTTTGTACGTGTGTAAAGACACCAAAAAATCAGCTTGATGTTCGGAAAGTCAGATATTATTTTATCTATTATTTTCAAAGTGTGATTTACTAAAAACTTTGTATTTTCTTTGTTTCTTAATTCTTTCACTATATTTCCTGGTCCTCCTCTTTTACCAGGAAGAAAGAACTCATCAGCGTTTAATTTTCGTAGATCAAATATATCTTTATTATTGAAAGACCAGTCAGATATAATCCAAAAAACAGGTAAATTAAGTTCATGTGCATTTGACATCCATAATGGTATATCACCTGACCAATTTGCTAAACCATCTATTTGATGAATTAAACAGTTATCAAACATTGAAGAAGCTCCAATATTTTGTATTCGTCGCGGACACATATGACTTGGTGCAATAACCATATATTCATAATTTGTTGTCATTTTGATATTGTTAAAACTTTAATATGATATTTTATAAAATTCTTAAATTTAATTAGCAATATTAATGGTTTACCATAATTTATTTCCCACTATCGCATCTATATTGTTTTATTATTTCTAATTCGCATTTCAATTTATGCATATCAACTTTCATGTCACATATTTTAGATTGTGCATCGTTGAATTTCATTTTATAATCTGCATTCTCTTGTAAAGTTTCATAAATGTTCTGAAATTTGGATTGAAATTTTTTATCATCCCATTCGTTAACAAGTATTATAATTTTATGAGTAATATTCATAAACTCTTCGTATGTTTCTGGTTTCAAGTAAGGGAGCATGAGACGATTAAGATTTTTAATTTCTTCTAATAGTTGTTCCATATTTGATTGATATGAAATACATATTCAAAAATCAAATTTTAAAAATTGGAAAAAAGATTATTTATACTTTATTTTTTTGTTATATTTACAATATCTGTAATCATATTTTCTAATGCTTCAGGACTGTTTCCAGGTTCGGAAACCCATGCAGATATTATACCTAATATAGCTGTAGCTATATTATATTTATATAATATAACGTTTACAAAAGTGTTGGTGTCGAATGAAGGGATTTTTTTACTTTTTTCAATTAATGAATCTTTAACATCTTCTCCAAATTTTTTTGAAGAAATCCATTGTAAGGGGTCTTTATTTCCCTTCGAACTATTACATGTTGAACAACATATAATTTTATTATGTTTATTATTTATAATATGTTTTGTGGGTTTTTTTTTTTCAATCACAGGATAAATGTGATCGATGGCTTTTTTTGTTGTTTTATTTAATTCTATTTTACAATAGAAACATATGTCACTATCTTCAATAGAAGATTCAGTATATGAGTTTGCTACTTGCAAACTCATAGCGATAGAATACCGCCATGATCCTTCACGATCATGCATGGTATTTTTAGTGTTTTTTTTTGTATTTATATGTTTTCCACACCTCCAAATATTGGGATTATTTTTATTTTTAAATGTTGGTATTACTTTACATGAACTACCATTTTTCTGAATGCATCCACATTCAGTTGGAACATTTTCAATATTTTTTATTTCTATTTTATTGTATTTAATCCAAATAATTTCTTCTTGTTTATTATTCATTCTCAATATGAAATTATTTGTTTTCCAATGTTAATTGTATTTCAAAAAATAAAAAATATCACTTTTTTAACCATCCACGTTCAAACGAAGTTTAGAAAAACACTTACCTCTGACTAAACAAATGATTATCGGTAGGTTTTACTGATGGTCATGCACTATTCATCCACATTGATACAGAAGGGAAGTTAAAAATATGTAATATACGAATAGAATTATTAACTAAAATAAAGGATTACAAATATTAGGAGATATAAGCCAAAACTAATTTATAATTTAGTCACTTGGAATGTAGTCTTACCAGCAATATTATTGAAGTTAAAAACTTTTTTGAATAAAAACTTATTACGAAGGGTTGAGAATGGTTCTTTATCTAAGTTTAGACGACGATATTTTCCAGTTTGAATATTCACATTTTTGTTTGAACCATGATCATTTGTGAGCAACATGCAAACTTCTATGAATTGAATCAAAAAATTTGAAAATCTCTTATTATGTTTTTCAATCAAAATTACACCAATAAAAATGGCAACAATTACAATACATATAATAGAAAATGTATTTTTACGAATAATATTATTCATTTCAACATTTAATATTTTTATTAAAAATTTGACAAGTAAATCAAAAAGTTATTAGTAGAATATACTTAATGAATTATGAATGTTCTATTTGTTTTGAAAATATTGAAAAAAATGATATTTTTAATACAAGTGTTTGTATGCATATATACCATAATAGATGTATGTGTTTATGGCATCAAAAATATCCTAATAGACAACTTACATGTCCATCATGTAGAATCATCATTCCAAAACTAATTACATCACAGCTTGGAAAATATCGCACTATTCGTGAAAAAAAAACTTTCATCTATTCTAAATTGGTATATTACACATACTACACATACTACTTGTTATTGTTATTTGCTGATATTAAATTTATTAGTCTTTTGTTACTGGTTGTACTATTACTAAGTTGTTGCATTATTTGGATATATATACTTTGTAAAGGTTGGGTGAGATTTACAGTATAAAAAAACGATAAGCTTGATATAAAGATGTAATATACCACTTGAAAAGAATCTACAAAAAATAGTATTATTTTAACAGAAATTAATGTAAAAAATCAAATGTCTTATTTGTAAATATTTATTTTTTGTTATTATTGATTTTGATGATAAAAAACGACATTTGTATATGGATCAAATTGATATTTGGTAGTAAGCAAAAAATTATTTATGATATAAATTTAAACATGTTTAATCCGTTATCTTTTTTTAACGGAAACAAGGAAAAAAACTACAAAATAGATGATTTACAATGTGAATCAATCAGAAAAGCATATTGTGTTGATAGAAATTCTGAGGAGTGTAGAACTCAGTATAAAACCTTTTGTGAAAAAGGTAATCATGATGAAAATGTAAATTTATTTTTCATTAAGTTAAATAAAAAATTAAAAGAAAATAACTTATGTTTTGTAAGTGGTTCATATGTTTTTGAAGGTACTAAAATATTTGATTATTTGATTCAATCAAAACATAAGAAAGGATTAAGAATTGGGCAAAAGGTATTAGGAAAGAAATTTATATCACCAGCATCGCATAATTTACATATTGATAGTAAATTATTTGATGCACATAAAGCTTATTTGTCTAACTCAGTGTTAGTTCAAAAAAACACAATAGCGGAAAATCCCAAAAGATATAGTAAAGTTTTGAAAGACCACATGGGATATCAGTATGAAATTGATCTAGAAAAAAATAGTATTCCTTATCCTTGTGACGATGAATGTAATACATTTGAAACTGAATATTTGAAAGATAAAAATGAAGATATAAATAAATATGTAAAATATAATAAAACTAAATTGAAATGTTCTTACAATAAGGAAGTAAAGAAATGCGTATTGTTTTACGTTTTTGCCGTGAATGTTCCAATATCAACTGTTTCTCTATCAACTGTTACTCTATACTACACCTTTGTAAAATTAGAAACTATGCCTACAATAAATCCTGTAGATAGTGCAAAACATTTAACACATGCTTATAATCATTATTTTACAGAACATGGAGCAAAAAGGAAAAACTTATATCCCCAGAGAAGAGAAGACTTACTAGAACACAATAACAAGTTGTATAAATTATCTGAAGTTATCCGAAACGAAAACAATAAATTCAATTTACTAAAAAAAAATATATCGCCAATGGAAGCGTATATACACAACAAAACAGACACGACAGTGATGCAGAATTATAACAGTTTTAAACTTTATAATGAATATGTTCGTACACGAAATGAACTGTTTTTGCCAAAAGAGATTTTTGAAAAGTTTTTGCCAGAGTATTTACGAGATGAATCAAAGAACGGTGGTTCTAAATCAAAATATGTAAAAACAGATGAGCGTTATCGGTATAATAATTATGAATATATAATTTATAAATCAAACAAGAAACGATATATACGAATAAAATCAAAATACACGGATATTAAATCATTAACAAAAAAATAAGATTTATTGATCATAAGTTACAATCACCAAAATAAAATTAAAGAAGTTTGTGAAGAAACACACATTTATCTTTATTATTCTAACAGAAATGAATGCAAAAAAACAAATGTCTTATTTGTAATAAATGTGTATATCGTCCAAATCTTCTTTGGTGTTGTTTATATCTGGATGTGTTGGGTCGTTATTGTTATTGTTTAAAACAGGAAATATGAAGTATTTTAGTATGCTATTTATAATTTTAATACAATTGGCAGAATACCTGATGTGGATTGACATTGAGAACAAAGGAAAATATCCTCATTTCAATATAATAGGAAATTATATTGCTATAATTTCTTTGTTTTTACAAACAAGTGGATTGAATATCATCATGCCGAAGAAGTACGCTATGTTTATCATAATTCCCAATATAGTATATTACTCGGTATTGACATATTTATATACCAAAAAGGTTTACAATGGAAAGAAAGATAGACTAACACAAATAGGAAACTCTAAAACATTATCGTGGGCTATCTTAACAAACATTTCAACTTTAAAATGGATTGGATTAATACTATATATCATTGCAAATATATACAACAATTACGTTCACTTTAATTCATATATAAATAGTTTGTTAAATTTGGTTCTCATTGCTATTTCTATGAAGTTTGTATATTCTTTCCATACAGAGTATTTCGGATCTATGTATTGTTATTCAGGTGCTGTGTTTTTGATTTTACATGCAGTATACCAAATATTGGTGAATACATAAATAATATGCTGTTTTCTAAGAATAATTTTCTAGAAATCATTTTCAAATTTATTTTTTTCAAAAGGTTTTTTCTTAAAATGAAAAATATTTTTTCCCCGTACTCAAAATATTTGGAGTAACTGAGTTTAAATATTTAAAAAGATAATATTACAATGAATTAATAGATGAAAATATTGTATAAATGTGAAAAATGTGGTTATGAAACGGATAGATTACTCAATTATAAGCGACATGAACAGAGAA
>Ga0181399_1001019_pt1 | contig 10072 bp, 12 predicted proteins | sample 22SPOviralmetaG_FD_130128 | JGI IMG/M metagenome (GOLD analysis project Ga0181399, IMG submission 130128) | Marine viral communities from the oligotrophic San Pedro Time Series (SPOT) site, San Pedro Channel, CA, USA - 22 SPOT_SRF_2011-05-21 | ecosystem: Environmental > Aquatic > Marine > Strait...
TAAGGCATTCTAAACTTATAAATATTCAGAAATAATATCCTATTTGAGACTATTAAAATGGCGACTCCTACCACAAAAACCGAACTCAAAAAAGACTGCCTCCGACGACTCGGGGCACCTGTAGTTGAAATTAATGTCGATGAAGATCAAGTAGATGATAGAATCGACGATGCTTTAGAATTCTATCGCGACTATCATTACGATGGTTCTGAAAGAATTTTCCTGAAACACCAAATCACTGAAACTGATAAAACTAATCAGTACATCGGCATTCCGACAACTGTAATGGGAATCGTCAACGTATTCCCGATCGGAACTGGCTTACAAGCAAATAACCTTTTTAACCTTCGTTACCAAATATCTCTGAACGAAGTTCACGATTGGGCGAGCGAGAAGATACAACACTATGTCGCTTCAATGGAGCGTATTGCGTTGCTCGAAGAACTTCTTGTCGGAAAACAACCTTTAAGATTTAACCGCCACACTGATAAAATGCACCTAGATATGGATTGGAATCGCGTTTCTGTTGGCGAGTATATAATCATTGAGTGCTATAAAGTCCTAGACCCTGATACATACACTTCTGTGTGGGGCGATTGGTGGCTTCGTCAATATTGTACTGCTTTGATTAAAAGGCAGTGGGGCGAAAATATGAAGAAATTTGAAGGTATGCAACTTCCTGGCGGTGTGACGTTTAATGGTCAAACTATTTGGGCAGAAGCGCAAGAAGAAATATTAAGACTCGAAGAAGAAGTCCAAAAGAAATTCTCTATGCCAGCGATGGATATGATAGGCTAAAAATATGGCTACAAACCTGTTTTTTAATAATTATGCGTTCAGCCAAGAGCAGAACCTTATAGAAGATTTGATCATCGAATCAATCAAAATCTATGGGTTTGATTGCTACTACTTGCCTAGAACACTTGTTGCGGAAGATTCCCTTTTCGGTGAAGACACATTGTCCAAATTTGATGATGCTTACTTGATTGAGATGTACATCAAATCTGTTGATGGGTTTGAGGGTGAAGGAGACTTCCTTTCTAAATTCAATATTGAAATTCGTGACGAGATGGTTCTTACTGTATCTCAAAGAAGGTTCGGTGAAGAGGTTGAAGTTCAAGATACCACTGAGGATATCGGGCGTCCATCCGAAGGCGATTTAATATACTTCCCGCTCAACAATAAAATATTTGAAGTTAAATTCGTTGAACACGAAGCGATATTTTATCAAATGGGTTCATTACAGACATATGATCTGCGTTGCGAACTCTTTGAATACAGCCACGAGAGGCTCGATACTGGTATCGGTGCTATCGATGGTATTGAAACTGCATTCTCTGGCGATATGCTCAGCTTCCAGCTTCTTGATGAAGAAGGTAACGAGCTTATTACTGAAGACGGATTTACTATATCTCAAGACGGTCTCGAGTTTAGAGTTGAGGATACTGATAAATCGGCAAACAATGAACAGTTCAATTCTAATGTTATTGACTTCATCGACTTCAGCGAGACTAACCCATTCAGCGAAGGAGATAGTTGGTAATGTTTGGAGCATCATACAATCACGGAGTTATCCGAAAGTACATAATAATGTTTGGGTCGATGTTCAACGATATTGACGTCAATAGATATGATAGATCAGGGGCGAGGATACAAACTATCCGAGTCCCAATAGCATATGGTCCAAAAGAAAAGTTCTTGGCTAGATTGCGGCAGGATGCGAATCTCGACAGGGCGGTGGCAACACAATTACCGAGGATGTCGTTTGAAATAACTGATATGTCCTATGCTCCTACTCGAACCTTGAATAAATTAATCAAAAATACATCTACAGGTTCTACGGACAACTCATTACAGTCGCAGTTCACTCCAGTTCCTTATGATATAAATATCACATTATCTGCTATGTTTGCTAATAATGAAGATGCGGTACAGGTTGTCGAGCAAATACTGCCATACTTCAGACCAGAGTTTACTCACAGTGTTAAGTTGATTCCTGAGACTGGTCACTATTTTGACGTCCCAACTGTATTGGGTGGAATGAGTATTGAGGACACCTACGAAGCGGATTTTCAAACGAGAAGAGCAATTATATACTCTTTTCAGTTTGTGGTCAAGGGATATATATTTGGACCAGTTTCTAATAAGGGTGTCATTAAAAGAACTGTTGTGGATATTGGTATTCCTAGTTCAGATTTTAACCCGACCGCGACAGAGGGTCCAAATAAGAAAATTATTTTGACCCCAGGATTATTGGCTAACGGTTCTCCGACAGCAAATTCTTCTGCGAGCATACCAACTTCTTCTATCGGGGCAAACACCGCATATGGGTTCGCCTTTGATAGTATTGACTTTTTTGATGGAACAGAAAACCATGAGCACTGATTATGAAAAATATTGTAACAGACAATTTGAATAACATATTTGATGTTGAATCAGAATTAGTTGATGACGAGCCTAAACAATTAGTCCGATCAAATCTAGAAGAAACTTCAAACGACCTCCCTGATGATGTGGCTAAAGATTACACTTTTGCCAGAGACAATTTATATGATGTTATAGAGAAAGGGACTTATGCCCTTGATAACCTCTTACACTTAGCGAAGGCTAGTGAGCATCCAAGGGCGTTTGAGGTGGTATCTCAGCTAACCAAGACACTTGTTGATGCGAATAAAGATTTGCTAGACATACAGAAGAAAGTGAAGGCATTGCGGGAAGAAGAAAAAAATGACCCGCAATCTCCGCAAAATGTGACTAATGCTTTATTTGTTGGAAGCACTAGCGACTTACAAAAACTAATTAATGGTGATGAAAAATAATGTATGAATATAGATGCAATGTTGTAAAGGTTATTGACGGTGATACTGTTGATGTTGATATTGACTTGGGGTTCGGTATTTGGCTTCGTGGTGAGCGTGTCCGCATTATGGGTATTGATACACCAGAATCAAGAACTCGGGACAAGGTAGAAAAGAAATTCGGTCTTGCTGCTAAGGCAAGGCTAAAGTCTCTACTAGGAAAGAAAGCTGTTCTCAAAACTCAAGTCAGTAAGTCTGGCGAAGATATGAAGGGTAAGTTCGGTAGAATCCTTGGAGACTTTGAAGTTTACTGTCCGCACACTGATTCATGGAGAACTGTAACATCAGTTATGATTCATGAAGGGCATGCGGTCGAATACTTTGGCGGTAGTAAAGATGAAGTTGAAGCTGCGCATCTAGCGAACAGAGAAAAGCTGATCCAAGAAGGCATTGTCACGCTTGGCTAGTGAAACGTATAACGGCAACCAGCTTCTCAAAAGGAAGGGTGTCCAGATACAGTGGACGCACGATCAGGTTATGGAATTTGTTAAATGTTCCAGAGATCCGATATACTTTGCCGAAAATTATCTCCAGATAGTACATGTTGACCATGGGTTGATACCTATGCGATTATATGATTATCAAAGCGAGATTATTGAAAAGATTACAAATAATAGACGACTAGCAGTAGTAACGTCAAGGCAGGCTGGTAAAACAACAACAGCAGTGGCGGTGATATTACACTTCATTCTTTTTAACGAACATAAAACTGTAGCACTTTTGGCCAACAAAGGTGATGCTGCTCGAGAAATCCTCGACCGAATTAAAATAGCATACGAAGCATTACCTACTTGGATGCAACAAGGCGTGGTTGAGTGGAACAAAGGCTCGGTGCAGTTTGAGAACGGTTGTAAAATTATAGCAGCGGCAACTTCCTCGTCAGCTATTCGTGGTAAGTCTGTTTCGTTTTTGTATATTGACGAAACTGCTTTTGTTGAAAATTGGGATGAATTTTTTGCTTCAGTATTCCCGACAATATCATCTGGTAACACCACTAAAATATTGTTGACATCGACGCCAAACGGATTGAATCACTTTTACAAAACTTGTGAAGGTGCGAGGGAAGAAACTAACGGATACCAATTCGTAAAGGTGAATTGGGATGATGTTCCTGGCAGAGATGAGGCTTGGAAAGAAGAAACATTACAGTCAATGGATTATGATTATGAAAAATTCGCTCAGGAATATGAGTGTCAATTTTTGGGAAGTTCAGGGACATTGATTGATGGAAGTAAATTAAAAACTTTGGTATCACATCAGCCTATTGTTGAGTCTAATGGGATATCTATGTACGAGAAAGCGCAACCCGACCATATCTATGCTTGCGTTGTTGACGTTTCTCGCGGTAAAGGTCTTGATTATTCGGCATTTCAAATCATTGATGTGACAGGGATGCCATATAAACAAGTCTGCGCATATAGGGATAACTTCATCACTCCAGCTGAATATGCTGAAGTAATATATAGAACCTGTAAAGCGTATAATGAAGCGACTATACTTGTCGAGATTAATGATATTGGCGAGCAGGTTGCTGAACTGGTACATTATGAGTATGAATATGAGAATATACTTTTCACCGAAAGCGCAGGAAGATCTGGTAAAAGGATATCTTCTGGATACGGAAAGCATTGCGATAAAGGGATAAGAACTACCAAAAGCGTAAAATCTGTTGGTTGTTCAATTTTGAAAATGTTAATAGAGCAAGAACAGCTCATATTGAACGATTTTCAAACTATAAAAGAACTATCAACATTTTCAAGGAGAGGAAAATCATACGAAGCAGAATCTGGAGCGCATGATGATCTGGTCATGTGCTTGGTATTATTTGCTTGGTTGTCAGACCAAGCGTATTTTAAAGAGATGACAGATATTAATACACTGATACAGCTCAGAGAAAAAACTGAGCAAGAAATGATGGAAAATATGTTACCGTTTGGGTTCCATGATGATGGTATCCCAGATGAAAATGTTACAGAATATGCACCACCTGAAGACTTTGATTACAGCCAGCATATCACTGCTGGAAATTACAACTAAATAGTAAGCATTGAGTTTTTATAAATATCATCGTTGAATGAAATAAAAACTCTATTTTTTAAGGAGAATAGCAATGCCCTTCCAAGTAAGTCCTGGAGTTAATGTAAGCGAGATCGACCTAACAACGGTCGTACCTGCCGTATCCTCAACTGAGGGTGCTATCGCAGGTCAGTTCCGTTGGGGTCCAGCCGCACAACGCGTGTTGGTTGATTCTGAAGATCGCCTCGTAAACATCTTCCAAAAACCAAACAATGATAATGCGACTGATTTTTTCACCGCAGCCAATTTCTTATCTTATGGTAACGCTCTGCACGTAGTCCGTACAGTTAATGCTGATGCAAGAAATGCTGCGCAAACAACAGCCGCTTTAATCGAAAATGAAGATTCTACCGTCCCATCTACCGACAATTTCTATGCGAAATATGCTGGCGTTTTGGGTAACTCACTAAAGATATCCGTTTGCCCAGACGCAACAGCATGGTCTACTACCACTGCTTTGAGTTATGACGTTGCAAGAAATAGCGATCAGGTTGTTATCACTACAGCTAACACCGCACTCGTTTCTGCTTCTGTTAGCGTTGGCGACCTCCTAAGCCTTGGACCAAATGACGTTGAAGAAAAACGCAAGGTTAAGTCTGTAGCTTCTGCAGCAAACTCAACTACAGTTTCAATCACACTAGAAACTAAGTATTCTGGAGCTGATGTAACTGCTGGAACCTTGACTCGTCACTGGGAATATTCAGGACAGTTTGATGATGCGCCAGGAACTACTGTTAATGGTGCGGCACTCGGAGCAACTGGCGACGAGATCCACGTAGCAGTGGTTGACGAAGATGGAGCGTTCACTGGTGTTAAGGGAACTGTTCTAGAGACATACGCAGGCGTTTCTCTTGGTTCAGACGCTAAGACTGAGCAAGGCGCAGGTAACTACTTCGTAGAGGTAATTAATCAGCAGTCTGCTTATGTTACAGCTTCAACTAAAGCACTTTTGGGTTCTGGCGTTGCGTTATCTGGCACCACATTCTCAACTGGCGGTGCTGTGATCAACTCTAGCCTTGCTGGCGGTCTTGACGGAACAAACCTAACAAGCGCAAATAAAATTGTGGGATACGATTTATTCGCTTCTGCTGAAGATGTTGACGTTTCTTTCTTACTTGGCGCTGGTGCTGATGCTACTCTGGCAACTCACTTGATTACAAGTATTGCTGAGTCTCGTAAAGACTGTATCGCAGTATTGTCACCTGAGCGTGCTGATGTTGTTGGTAACAACTCTTATGCTGGCAAAGAGCGTGATGACATTATCGCATTCCGCGATACCCTGCCTTCATCTTCTTATGCTGTTATGGATTCTGGTTGGAAATATCAGTACGATAAGTACAACGATGTTTACCGCTATGTACCATTAAACGCTGATACTGCTGGCTTGATGGTTCAAACTGATCTTACACGTGATCCTTGGTTCTCTCCTGCTGGATATAACCGTGGCAATGTTAAGAACGCTATCAAACTTGCTTACAACCCAAGCAAGGGTGATCGTGACGCTCTTTACAAGAAAGGTGTTAACCCAGTTGTAACTTTCCCAGGACAGGGTACTGTACTGTTCGGTGATAAGACGCTTCTGGCCAAACCTTCTGCGTTTGATCGTATCAATGTTCGTCGCCTGTTTATCGTACTCGAGAAAGCGATTTCAACTGCCTCACAGTTTACTCTCTTTGAATTCAATGATGAGTTTACTCGTAGCCAGTTCACCAATTTGGTTGTTCCTTTCTTACGAGACGTACAAGGTCGTCGCGGTATCACCGACTTCCAGGTCGTGTGTGACGGAACAAATAACACTGGTGAAGTTATAGATCGTAACGAGTTTATTGGCGATATCTATATTAAACCAGCCCGTTCAATCAACTTTATTCAGTTGAACTTTGTTGCTGTTCGCAGTGGCGTTGAGTTCTCTGAGATTGTTGGTCGCGCGTAATATAAATATAACGTACAGAATCGGGAGATAAAAAAATGGCGTTTAATGTAAATGAATTTTCTGGCGCGTTGAAGGGAGGCGGTGCTCGGGCATCGCTTTTCCAAGTCCAGATTACAAATCCAATCAACGGTGTGGCTGATGCTCAAGTACCATTTATGGTAAAGGCTGCTCAGATTCCTGCATCTACTCTTGGGGTGGTTGAAGTTCCATACTTCGGTCGACAAATCAAGGTAGCTGGCAACCGCACTTATGCTGAGTGGGCACCGACAATTATAAATGACGAAGACTTTGCTATCCGTAATGCTATGGAACAGTGGTCAAACTCTATCAACTCTGCTCAAGGAAACTTGAACACAGCTGGCGGTTCTGCTCCTAGCCTTTATAAGTCTAATGCGCAGGTCACACAGTTTGGTAAAGACGGTTCAATCTTGCGAGTATACAACTTCGTTGGTATTTACCCAATTGAAGTTGCCGCTATTGACCTTGCTTGGGATAGTGAAGCTATCCAAGAGTTCGGTGTTACATTCCAGTATGATTACTGGGAAGTAAGCGGTGGAACTACTGGCACGGCTGGCGGGATTTAATCCTAAAAGGTGAATATGGGGCGAGCATAAATAATATGACGCCCCAAATATTATTAAGGATAAAACTATAATGGCTATTGAGCTTTTCGGGTTCCAATTAGGACGCAAAGAAGAAGAACTACCACCAACGGTACAATCATTTGCGCCTCCATCATCTATGGACGGTGCGCTCGATGTTAACGAAGGCGGTGCGTTTGGTACTACTGTTGACCTTGATGGATCGTCAAAAACTGAAGCATCACTCATCACTAAGTATCGCGAGATGGCTCGCCAGAGCGAGTGTGATAAGGCGGTCGATGATGTGTGCAACGAAGCCATCGTATTCGATGATAAACAGGGTTCTGTTAATATATCCCTAGACAATTTAGAACTCCCTAACGCTATAAAGAAAAGGGTTAGAGAAGAGTTTGATGAAATCTTAAAACTATTAGACTTCAATACTCGTGGCTATGATACATTCCGTAGATGGTATGTTGATGGTCGCATGTATTACCACATAATGATTGACACAAAGAATACTAAAGCTGGTATTCAAGAGCTGCGATATGTTGATCCTCGCACTATTAAGAAGATGCGGGTCGAAAGGAAAGATAATCAAGTTGTTGGTGGCTCTCGAGAAGTTGTAAATAAAAAATATTCTGAGTTTTATGTCTATTCCCCAAAGGGAGTCCAGACTGGACAGCAAGGCGTAAAAATCTCTACAGATTCTATAGCGTATGTTCATAGTGGGTTATTGGACGAAGCTAATAAAATGGTTCTCGGTCACTTAGATAAAGCAGTTAAACCGTTGAATCAGCTGAGAATGCTTGAAGACGCTACTGTTATCTATCGTCTGGCAAGGGCACCTGAGCGCAGAATTTTCTATATAGATGTCGGTAATTTACCCAAAGCGAAAGCCGAACAGTATCTGCGCGACATGATGGTTAAGCATAAGAACAAATTAGTATATGATGCTAATACTGGCGCAGTCAACGATTCAAGAAAACATTTGACTATGCTTGAAGATTACTGGCTTCCTCGGAGAGAAGGTAGTAACGGAACTGAGATTACTACTTTGCCAGGAGGGCAAAACCTTGGCGAAATGGACGATGTTCAATACTTCCGCAGAAAATTGTACGAGTCGTTGAATGTTCCTGTTTCCAGATTAGAATCTGATGGACAGTTCAACCTTGGTCGTTCTTCTGAAATCACTCGGGATGAGCTGAAGTTCTCCAAGTTTGTATCAAGGTTGAGAAATAGATTTTCCGAGTTATTCTACGTCTTACTCGAAAAGCAACTTATACTTAAAGGTGTTATTTCTAAATCTGAATGGAATGCGATTAAGTCGGAAATTAAATTCGATTTCATTGAAGATAACCACTTCACTGAGTTGAAGAATTCCGAAGTTTTGCGAGAAAGGTTATCTCTGCTGAATGACGTCGATCAGTTCGCGGGGAAATATTACTCTGAAGCGTGGATTCGTAAGAATGTTTTGTTGCAGTCTGAAGAAGAAATTGAGGAAATAAATTCTCAAATTGAAGATGAAGACACTGGCGAAGGCGAAGACGACTTTCAATAATTTGGTTGTATAATTAGTATAAATATATTATACAAATAAGAGGAACATATTATGAGTGAAGAAAAAGTGTACACAACTGTTGATGCGGTGAACTTGGCATCTGACGGTAATGTGAATGAATTTAAATCCGCTATTGGTGATATTATGCTTGATAAGATCACTTCGGCGATAGAAATTAAAAAGTATGAAGTTCAAAGCAACTTCATGGGAACTCAAGATACAGCAGAGGAATAGCAATGGCTATCAAAAGATTCAAGGCATATATATCCGAAGAAGCATCAGGAAGCCGACCAATAGACAGCAAGGTAGAAGGCGATAAGTTAGAGCCACGCGCAGAAGGCGAAAAGGATTTTAAAGCGAAGCACAAAATCCAAGTGACCAAACATCCTGTTGCTGGCGACCATCAGTTTGATGGCGACCGAGCTGAAATTACTGAAGAGCAGTTGGTCGAGGATGAATCTGAAGAGGAAGATGAATCTGAAGAGGAAGAAGAAGAGGAATCTGATGAGGATGAAGAGGAAGAAGAACTCGAAGAAGAACTCTCTGAAGGTAAAGTTGTTGATCAGTTAAAGGATATCGTTTCTAAGAAATCTGCCAAAAAGGTTAAGTTCGGTAACGGCAAATCCGAAGAAATTGATATGACTACAGCCGCTGCCTTGGTTAATATGCTAGAAAAGTTAAAGCCAGCTAATAAAGCGAAGGCTGAGAAAATGTTGGAGAAATCCCCTGAGGGAATGTTCCAACTATTAGATGTTGCTTTTGGAGGCAAATAATGAAAGTATTGGGCACCGCTGTACAATTAGCTACTGCTACAACCAAACTTGATACAGCTGCAGCTGTACATATTGGCAATACAGCCGATAGCGTTTTGGCTGTAACTATCAGAAATGCTGCCGATGATGCTGATGTTGGTAGCATTTATGTTGCGGCAAAGGGTCAAATACAAATAACATTAGGTAATGGTTTGGGAATTAGAGGTGCTACTACCTTTTATGCTACCCCGATCGCATTATCCGGAATCTAAGGGAAATAAGATGAAACTTATCTGCGAAGTAAATGAAGA